>Ga0098074_1000428_pt1 | contig 29117 bp, 54 predicted proteins | sample 32_taG_FD_75064 | JGI IMG/M metagenome (GOLD analysis project Ga0098074, IMG submission 75064) | Marine viral communities from the Gulf of Mexico - 32_GoM_OMZ_CsCl metaG | ecosystem: Environmental > Aquatic > Marine > Oceanic | place: Atlantic Ocean: Gulf of Mexico | collected 2015-07-12
ACTAAGAGAGGTCATGTTCTTATGATGCCTTTCATAATTCAAAACCGCTCGCATTATAACGACGACGAACGAAAAAGAAAAGCCGACGTAATCAAGCACTTTGTAAAAGAAAGAACCGAAAGTATGCAGAGTGTCCATTAAATGATGATGAAATAAACTGGATGAGAAAATGTTTAAAGAATCCTAAAATATTAGAGGAATCACAATGAAAGAATTAACAAAAGATGAATTAAGAAACTGGGATAAATACAAAAATGGAATCCCACAAGGTTATGATCCATGCCCTCACTGTCTTAACGGATGGAGGAGAGATGTAGGACCAGATGGCAATGATGAAGAATGCTACACTTGTGACTATACTGGATACTTGAGAAAAAGTGAAAATTGGTTAAAACGTGAAAAGCATACTGCTTTAGGTGCACCAAATGTCGGAGATTACTTCGACGTTTAATGAGGTGGCGATTCTAAAATGAGTTTTAGAAATACATTGAACAAATATCTGGATAACGCAGATAAGATGTGTTTATGTGAATACTGTGAAGACGGTGATAAAGATTTTATGAATGAGATTAAGTTGATTCACCATGAGTCACTTGAACACATATACAAATCAGAAGAGGCATACATACATGAAGCAGATTATCAATGTCCTGAATGTAAGTTAATAGTCAATTACTCTTACGATAACGGAAGTGTGCATTTAGATTATGATATATCTGAATGGAAGTTCTTTGATGATGTATATCCATAAACTTGAGAGAGAAATTTATTATGATTAAAATATTCATAGTAGAATGTGATTCTTGTGGTAAAGAGATCAACGCAAAAGATACCACATATCATAGAGTATTAGATGAAGATATCTGTGATGAATGTTATATGGAGGGAGAGTATTGAGTGATCAACCATTAGGAGAAGAAGGTTATTTCAATCCTCATATTTGTAAATGTGGAAATAAGTGTATGAGTGCAAGATGTACTAAGTGCGGAGAGGTGGAGAACTAATGACTGATATTGAACCATATGACTTACCTGATTGTCCTGCTTGTTCTAGGAATATTGATGTAGATGTAGATGAAATATCTAAGTTGTTTGTATGTAGATATTGTTGTATTGAATGGGGCGAAAAATGAATATGAGGACAAGAGACATATTTCATAAAACAGTGGCAGAGCGTAGACATGATTGTGCCTGGCCTGAATGTGGTTTTCCAGACGGTGAAATCAAAAAAGGCGAAGAACAAATAAAATACCACCCATTATACCACACATGCCCAAACACAATGCACACTGAATGTTTTAGATATTTATTAGAACGAGAATTTCAAGACAATAATCTCGGAAAACTAAGATTTTTTTCTTAGTTACATTTAGGTGAATAATAATGATGAAAGAACAAGTGTTACCAAAACAAGAAAAGAAACCTGATGTACGTGTACATTATTGTAAGGCACAAAAAGACAGCGGTCTACCAATAATGGTTACTGAGTTGGGGCATCCTGAATACCAAACTGATCTCATTGAATTACACAACGTAAACATTCGTGTTCAGTTCATGAATAGTAATTCTAAAGAAAAGAGTAGGGGAGCCACCAGTATATTGGAGATTTGGAAAAATGAAGATTAGATGTACAATCGACATAAACGAAGTTGATGATAATGTATCAGAAATGGGTTCATTAGAAACAGGTGTTTATGGTTGTGACAAAGAGGGATTATACCACAAGTTTTACGGCTCTCGTAGCGACCTCATTACATTCAAAGACATAGAAATAATAGAACATGATCCACCCAAGACCCATTGTAATTTAAAAGATTGCTACATATGTGAACTAGAAAAACAACACAAATGTAGTTGCTGTGGAGATATTGAAATTTGAGTAATTGGTATGATAACGTGGCGAATAATAGACTGTTCTGAGACTTGCCAATTACAATTACACTAACATCTTATGTATCTCGATGTTAGCGGTGGCTTTCAGCATTTGCGCAGGGTTTAGCACCGATATAGTAGAAGCCCTAAGATGCGAGAATAAAGTTTTGTTTCAGATGTTGTTTTAATTTCTCTATAAGAAAAAATCAACATCATTTCAGTAATTGGCGGTAACACACCGCGTTATCTTAATAGAGGAGGGACTGTCATCCGTCATAACACTGGATCAGTGAGATTGCAGAGATTTGATTGTAGGTAAAGATGACTTGGAATAACCGAAGCCAATTACACCTTAATAGTGATTAACATGGGATGTGCAATAACCAAAGGACTAATAGATCACAAATGCAAAGAATGTGATCAGACCATTTTCAAAGGTCAATACAAAGTAAAAGAAGTAATGAATAACCACAAGGTAACTTACTATCATTATGAGTGTGTGCCTGTGAGATTAATCAATTACAATTTTGAACACTGGGAACATATCCACAAATTAAGCCAACAGGGGTTAGAACAATAATGAGTTTATTCCAATTCAGTATACCATTTGACAGTGCATTCTATGCCAAGCTTGATCTCAACACTGCATCAAAAATAGTCAGGAATGGCAACACAGGAAAGAACATATCTGCATTATCAAATCCGTCCAAACTGAATTGTTTTGGATGGAGTATATCCGTCAACCATTGTTCTACTGGTGGATTACTAAAAGAGATACCAGGCACAATATGCAACAAGTGTTATGCAGCACGTGGTAAGTACACCACGCCATCTTCACAAAAAGCAATGGCAGAAAGATATGACGCATGGCAAAACCAGTCCAAATGGGTTGAGTCAATGTCATTTCTGATAAACGTACTATCACATGATAAATTCAGATGGTTTGATTCAGGCGACATTCAAGGCTTTAAGATGTTATTACAAATCACCGAGATCGCACGACACACCCCAGATACTAAACACTGGTTACCAACACATGAGATCGAATTGGTCAAAAACTTTATTCAAACAGGATATGAAATCCCAAAGAATCTAACTATAAGATTATCAGCACAGGACATAGATGGGGAACCACATGTCCAATTGGCAAAAGAACTTAACCAATATCCAAACGTTCAAGGATTTATTGGAACCAGTACAGTCTACACCAAACAACTATGGATTGATAAAAGAGACCGTTGCCCTGCACCAAAACAAGGAAACAATTGTGGTAGTTGTACAAAGTGCTGGGATAAAGTAAACAACATAGGATACAAGAAACATTGACCATTGAATTTGAAACCAAAGTATTAGGTGAAGAACTGGAAAAATTCTTGGAGAAGTGTGCAGTAGACAATGAAGATGCACATTTCATTCAAACAGAAAAGGGTAAACTTGTATTGTTCAACCCAGATAGATTTGTTTGGAACGCCTACGGTAAAGAGTCACTCGATAGTGAAAAATGGCTTACTGATGAACAATGGAATGACTTTATCTCAAGTGAAGATTATCTATATTTAGAATTGAATGATGCACATCATCAGGCTTTTTATAATTACTGCAAAAATAATAAAATAAAGATGGAAGATGATTTGAATAATGGATAGTCAAGAATACTTTGAATCAAACTACCGATCATTACTTGTAGGTGATGTTGACCGGTATATGTTCGACGATGAAATTGAGTGTATCACTCAATCAATGGTTTACAGTTTTCCAAACAGTTTGATATTGACACACAAGAATCCAATGAATTTCACAATCGTAACAAACTACTTTACACCATACGTTTACAGAACACTCAACTTAGGAGGTATAGACAGAACGTTCGAAGTTGACGTAAGCATCGCAAGCATACACCCACAAGGAAATCTAATCCGTGTAGAAGTGGAATTGGTAAACCCAAGAGTCATATCAAAAGACTTTGATGTCTGGGCTGAATACACAAACGCTGAGAAACGTGATTATGTTACCTGTAAAGGACTTGACAAATTAAAAGATCAATACAAACACAGATGTGCAGGCATAACAAAAGACTCATCAGGTCATTGTGAATTTTGCTTTAGAGTAATGATTGCTGAAGAATACAATGATGACTGCGAACCTGATGTAGATGAAACAGATTGGGCTGCAGAGGATGAGGCATTGTATTACGAAAGACTTGATACTGATATGGCAATAGCGAGAGGCGAGATTCCAGTATGATCTACTGCCTTTGTTCAGAAACAAAGACACCAATGGACACCATTGAAGATGAATGGGAACGTACAATCGTACAATGCCCGAAATGTAAAAGTAAAGTGGAGGAATCAGGATAATGACAGATTGCGATCCACACGAATGGTCATTTAAAGAACGTGACTCATTTAATTTCGACTGGGACACATCTAGGTCAGACGAATTTATTGTAATTGAAAAATGTGGAATATGTGGAAAGGAGAGAGACTCTACATACAGATTGACAAAAGTTAATGGTGAATTAATATGAGTTTAAACAAACCAAAAAAAGATGAATGGAAGAATCTGAAAAATTATTCAGACTACATCGCGGAGCCAAAAATGGACGGTGAGCGTTGTACACTTCAAAACATCGATGGAGAGATCTCGGTAGTAAGAGATTCTGGAAAAGTCAAAAACACGATGTATCCAGAATTACTTGACATTGACATACCAGATGGCACAGTGTTAGACGGTGAAGTATGTATACCAAAGAATGACTATTATGCAGATTTCAATACATTCCAACTGAGAATGAATCTGCAAGACAATGTCAAGATCCAACAATATCTAAAATCACCAGATACAACAGTATCATTTGTAGCCTTTGATATTTTACAACATGACTACAATAAGGTAATTGATGAACCATGGAAAACCCGTAGAGGTATTCTGGAGACGATTCCAACTTCTGAAAGATTGAAAAGAATCACAACCCACACACCTGATGAACTATATCCAATGGTCCAGAAATATGGTATGGAGGGAATAGTTCTAAAGAACAAACAATCACCATACGAGCGTGACTGGGTAAAGATGAAGAATATAGTTGAAAGAGACTTTAGGGTTTCAGGATACAATACATCTGATAAACGATTCATATCTACAATAACTATAGAGGACATCGAATCAGGAAACCCAATGGGTAATGTAACATACTTTGGCCCAAGATTCCCACAAACAGAAGATGCAGCAAGGAAACTAAAAGGCAGTATTGCTGTGATTCAATATCTAGAATCAGGTGCAAAAAACAAACCAAGATTCCCAGTTCTAAAAGAGATACGACATGGCTAAACTAATAGGTGTTTGAAATTGATCAGTAAAACCATAAAACTACATAATGACTTTGAGTTACAATTAGACATTGGTGAATCGGAACTCAATGTCTCACTTTGGAGGAAAAATGATTCAATGCCCACAGGATATGAATATCATGGGGAAAACAACTTTGATCTCAACCTCAACAAAACTAAGCAGAGAGGTAATTTTGTTTGATTGAGAAAAAAATAGTAAGCCAAATAATGCTTAACAAGTTAGAGAGGAATGTCATTAAACTCAGAAAAGAGTTATCCTTGGGTTACAAAATAAAGGGTGCTCGACCACAGCTAAGGGCATTAAACCAAACTGTCTGTCACAAATGTAATGAAAAACTAAAATTGGGAGATGAGGTTATTATCAAGACACGTGGGAACAGACCAAGAAATAGATACCATTTAAAGTGCGCAGAATTGGTGAATTTAATATGAGTAATGATGCGTTAATTAAACATCACTTTGAAGCAGTTGATGAGTTCTTCAACGTCAACCACGGAGATGAATATGATCAATATATATGCACACAAGACATGGATAAATTCCATAGCCATAGTAATTGGAGTGAGTGTATGGGATATACCATAGAAAAAGATGCACAGGTCAAAGCCTGGTTTACTTGCGAAGATTGCAATCAAAAGTTCTTTGTGACATACAAATATGCTTTTACTGAAACCTACGAAGAACGCGATGCGATGTAAAGAACCTGGATGTCTTGCTACAACCAGAAAACCGAATCAACATAAATGCTGGAAACTTTTTGGTCTTTGTTTCAGGCATTGTGTGAAACACCATCCAGATACATATCCAAGGAAATATAACCCAGAAAAGATACCATCAAGAGTAAGAGGTACTATAAGATGAAGTGTGTTATTTGTGAAGATGAGATTGAAGACAACGGCACAACTCTATGCGAGCATTGTAGTGAAGCAGAGGAAGAGTCAAGGGTATCATGAAATGCCATAGTTGTAGTATAGCATTAGAAGATCATGATTTAGTATTAGCATACCTATGTTATCAAAAACTCAAAATATTAAAAGAGATAGAGAGTTTCAGATGGGGAAAAAGGAATTAGAATAATGGATTTCTACAATAGCGACAAATACAGAAAAATCGGCGAATCAATGATGAGTGGTTTTGGAAAACCAAAATCATGCGCAGGTGATTCTTGTAACAGTCCAGAGAAGACAATCGGTGACTTGGGAATGTTTAACTTCGGTGGCATTGTCAGTCAGAATGATTCGGATAGCCTTAAAGCACTAGGTGACAGAATGCTGGGCAAAAAACAAAAAGGCCAATGAGCCTATTTTTTCTAAACAGGAGAAGTGTATAATTGATTCAAGATATAGGTGAATTTGAGTTTCCATCAATTCGGAGACTAGAGGATTTTGATTACTCGGAATTTATGACAGAAAAACTAGCAGATGAATATCGTAAACAAATTGCGAGTATGATTGATTCGTTTAACGAGATGATGAAAAACTATTCTAGTAATGTAGCCGAAGAGGAACATCATAAAGTTTGTAAATTCGAATGTTGTGGATGTCATGGTTTTAGTACTAAAATTACAAAATGTGATGTGTGTGGAATGACCGAAGAAGAGCAGGACCAACACAATGATCATGTTTGGGGAATAATTGACGAAACAGAGGGAAGTTATGAGGTTCAGATGATGCGAACTTTCTGTCACTTCCTAAATGCAATCTATTTAGGAATAGGTGCAAAAAAGCAGATTGATCATATCTAATAGGTAGTAAATTATAATGAATGGAAAACAAATTGAAACAGTACGTGAGGCATTTTTTAGATTTCTCGATGAATGGGAAATTAATGCAGACGAATTTGTTGAGGAAGTATTGGAGTTAGAAATATGAATGAAACATACATAATAGACGAGCCCAACTCGACTTCTACTGCCAAACTATCTATTAGGGATAAAAAACTATTCATCAATGTCAAAAGGTCAATGTTGATTTCACAGAGTTTTGAGTTCAACATAGAAGACATCGATGCCCTTTTACGTGAGGAGCAAATCAGATTACAGTAATTATGGCAACCAAAAAATCTACAGCCAAAACAAAAACAAAAGTTTCACGTGCGTCACAGGCCAAACAGGTCTTAAAACTGACACGTGATATCCAAAAACTGGAAAGGGAAATCAATAACTCAAAGCCTGTTAAGGCATTGGAGAGTCTCCAACGTCAAAGAAACAGATTAGCTGTGAGTCTCATAAAGAGGGTTTCCCAATCCTAATTTTTTCTATAAACTTAATTTAAAATAATAGTAAAATATGTGATAACTATGGAAGATGAACCTAGAAAAAAATCTAACAAAAACATGATGTTTGCAACAATAGCAATAGGCATAGTTGCTATACTAGCATTTGGAGTAATCGGCACAGGTGTAGATAATAGAGTCGTTGAGGCTCAAACCAATGAGGAGATTATGGCTGAATTGGAAGCAACACAAATACGAGTAGATGAATTGACCGCAGTTCTTCAGGCACACGATCAGTTTCTACAACAACATGAATTGGTATTGAGACAACACAATAACTTCACACAATCACAGGATCAATTCAATATGGATTTGGTTGAGTGGGCAGCACAAACAAATGATAGATTAGCAGCATTAGAGGAATAGACATGGAATTTACTAAATACAAAGATGCCATAGTTATTTTTGATAAATACCCTCAGAATGAAGTTGTTCAACCAACTGCATATTTTGAGGGACTTGCTGGTGAGTGTGGAGAGATATGTGCTGTACTTGCAAAAGAACAACAAGAGGGATTCAGAAGAGAGCAATTAATAGACAACCTCATAAATGAAATGGGGGACTACATGTGGTATTGGACTAGACTCGGTGTGAAGATAAACATACCAATAACAGAAATCTTCAATGACTGTGTAGAGTATATTGCATTTGAATATAACAGAATTAATCCAAGTCAAAGTCAACTGTCATTTGTTCACCAAACATGCAGGGTAGTAGAACAACATAAGAAAGTACTACGTGATGATAATGGTGTATTCACTGAAGCCAAAATTGATAGGATAACACAATGTATGAGATTGGCATTAATTCATCTATTCCAAATAATGCGTGAATGGAGAATACATCCAACAGATGTCTTAACAGTAAATGTTGACAAATTATCAAAAAGATTAAAGTCAAACACAATACATGGATCTGATGATGACGGATCTAGGGATAACCCAAAAGACACAATCTGATTACGCCTAGAAGTAACTTTAATTTAAAATACTAGTTGGGATGATTTTCAAATATGACTGATCCAGGCTTTATAGCACAGGCAGCAACCTTTGTTTACATAACAATAGCAGTTGTCGGTGTTGTCATGGGTATCTGGTGGAAAAAGATAGGATTCAAAGGAAGCCCATCAAAAGGTATTGGTAAATCACCTTTCCGCAGAAAAAAGTATGATTATGATAAAGATGAACAACATAAAAGTACAACCGAAACAGAATTTGCTACACCACCAGACGACGACGAAAAACAATAAATTCTGAACATTTTTTTCTTTACTCCATTATAGTGATGAGTGTTATGAAACACGAGATAAAACCATATTCCAAGCTTGAGGCAATCATTGTCGGCTTAGTACTAGCGAGTATTCTAATACCGCTAAGATTCCTCACTGTCTTTGTATTAGACGACAGTTGGGTTGGCTCACTTGGTGTAATTTCGGCCGTAACACTCATCATAATTATTCTAGCACATAAAGAGAAACTAGGAAGATTCGGTGGCATGTTTATGCGCCAAATCACAAAATTACATAGAGGTAAAAAGAGATGGTTTTTCTATACACAAACAGCAGTGTTCTTTCTGTTTGCAACAACTGCACTATATGCAATACACGAGGGCAACACAACATACTCAACCATGAAAGATCAAGTCTGGTCTGAGATGGAAGCCATAGGAGTTGATGACTATGATGCTGTCATGGAACAATACCAAGAGACACCAGTGGATCAACAGATAGAAGCAGTGTCAAAAGTGCCAGGTCTATTATTCAAACAATTTGGAGTGATAGCAGTTACTGCTGCAATAACAAATGACCTAATGGGTGGTTGGTATTCTCACATGCTCATGTTCATAGCAGTAGAAAGTGCAGAGGTAGGAATTTTACTTGGAATCACAAAGAAATATGCTAAGGCGGAAAAGATTTGATCCGAAGATAGTCGGACTTACATTGGCTGTAATGTTCCTAATAGTGACACCAGCCATGTACGTTCACGAGATAGGACACGTCTTAATTTGCCAAGCAAACGGATTTGAATCCGACATGCACGTTGACGCCTTTGGCGCATCTGCAATATGTTATGGAAGTTTTGATGACCCATTTTTCTACAACATATTTGGCGGTGTATTGGCATTCATGGTATTTGCATTTCCTGGATTACACAAGTCCACAAAAGGAAAACCTTGGGTTTACATACCATTCGTGAGTGTAGGAGTGGGACATGGAATCAATGCCCTCATTGAGGCGTTCTTTTACGAGTCATATATCAATGGAGATCCAATCTGGTCAGTAGTTATGGCTAGTGCATCGTACGGTTTATTCATAGGATTACTGTTAAAATATGGTAGGGTACAAAGATGAACGTTCTTGAATTAATAGCAAAACTCACAGAAATCCAGGAAGAGTTTGAGAAAAGGGATAAGGAATATTATTCAACTCAAAATGAATGTGAGTATAATTCTCCTGATATTAGAATTGAAGATTTGGAAGATTTAGAAAATAAATGGTTAGAATCCGTTTGTTATAATTCAGGTTCAGGTTATGAAGAACATCCTGAAGTTGTATTGGATTGGAGGAAATAGAATTGACACGTAAACGTAGAATTGGAATATTAGCAATATTCATGGCAGCATTCATTGGCTTTTCACAATTGGGTTATGCTATCCCAATGACTGATGATGAGGCCCAATTAATGTTCGATCAAATCATGATGAGCATCCCAGATATTAGTGGACCAACAATCATGTTACATAATCTCTCACTTAATACAGCCATGTTCATACCTGGCTTTGGTGCAGTCTTTGGTGCTTTCGTTGCAACACAAACAGGTCTTGCTTTTAATGTCGCTAACATTGTAGGTGGATTACCTATAGAGATACCACCAGCATTGGTATTATTGGTAACACCATTCGGCATTATGGAATTGGTAGCATATGCACTTGCAATGTCAAGAAGTTGGTTACTCGTTGGAGACTTTAGAAAAATCAAAAATTCTGAAGCACCAAAAAGACGACCTATCATTAAACAGTCAATAAAATCACTGGGTATTGAGTACGGTATTGTAGTCGCGTTATTACTAGCAGGTGGCTACATCGAACATTGGATGATTGTCAATCTCGGAAACATGGTAGATATTATGGGGTTTTAAGATGACAGAATTATTAGAAATTCCATGCACGATATTTGTGGAAGCTGAAAACAATGAGCAAGCCACAGAACTTATACTACAAATGTCTGCAGATTACTTCAAACATTACCCAGACTCAAAAGTGGAAAGTGTGCGCGTTGATTGACCAATTTATTTTATACTACGTAATGTATTATATGATGATGATGTTACCATATATCATAAGCTCTAATTTCTGGAGAATGTTTTGGCCGTGGTGAATTAAATAATGAAAAAAGGTAGAGTCAAAGTCAGTGAAGAACAGTACAAAGAAATGCTGGCTAGGTTATTAGAATGGGAATGGATGGCAGAAGCATTTGATTCAACAAAGAATCAATCAGTCTGTAAACTTACAAAAAAGGGCACAGATATCTATGCGATAATAATCAAAGCCGTAGGTACTGATAGTCTGGTCAATGGTTACAAATTGAAACTGAATGAGATTTACAGTACCCAAGTAGAAACATATCAAGGGACATCTGATGAAAGCGAGAGATATCTAAGGGCATTACAGCAGGGTGATATTATTACTCGAACATTTGATTATGAAAACAATAAAGAGAATTATGAATTAACACCAAACGGTGCCAAGTTATTCGTGACTATGTTTGTAGCAAACAACCGCCAAGTCGGAACATTACCAGGAGACTGGGTTGCCAAGATTATGAAAGGTATGGCAAAGATGCCAGAATACTCTATCAAGTTTTCAGAATTTATGGACAACATAGCCAAAGGATTCCAGGCATTCGATAAATACAATCAAATACCTAAGAAAAACACAAACCAACAATTTGATCAATTCACCCCAAACTACGGAAACTCAAAACCAATAAATTACAACTTTGGTGGATTGGATTACACCCAACCAAAATACAAACCAAAACGCAAAACCAATAGAAAACAAAAACCCAGAAAGAGAAAAGGAATGTGGGAGGAACACGAAGATCCATACACTAAGATGGGTAAGAATATGATGGACGGCTATGATTTTAAATGAGGAGAAATAACTAATGGCAAGTCTTTATTGCAAAGAGCATAAAATTCAGTACAAGTCATTCTACTGGTACAAAAAGCATATGTGGGAGAAACATTGAACGAATATTCTGTAAACGATACACATTACCACGAAGATCACATTCAGTGTGAGGGTTGCAAAAAATATTTCTGCACCACACTTAAGGATTTCAGAGATGAGAAAAGATGTTTGACATGCATAGGATTGGGAATGGAGATAGGCGACTTTATGAATCTGAAAAGTAAACTGGATGAAGTTACCATCTATGCGTTGTCAACACCAGTTATGGAATGGTCGATTGAGATGGCAGAAGCATTTCCAATGATCAATAAAAAAAGCAAAGAAAGATGGATTAAGGCATTAATGGAACAGAAAAATGAATCAGTTTAACGCAATAGCATACGAGAAAATATTTGAGACATATGGTGCAAAATTCTGGGACCGTGTAGGCGGTCACTTTAGACGGCGATTCTTAATTTCATTTATCCGTTGGCGCACACCAACACTAGATGAGAAGATGGCCAGAATGTTGGCAGAACCTATGACTTGGTACACTTACATGGAATTTGATGATCAGACAAAATTGGATATGATTAGATTCCAAAAGAGATATGCACACACAAAGGAGTTTCGTGATTTAATTGGGCATAATTAAAAAAATCAAATTAATAATAAGTGCTATAACACCTGATAGAGATAGAGAAAAGATAAGAGAGTCAATGTATAACAGTGTTAGAAATTCAACATACACAAACCCATTCTTATTATCAGATGAAGCCAAAGAACGTAACCAACCAAATAATCTCTTAGTACCATATGAGAGAGTAAGGGAATTACGAAAGAAAGGTGTCATAACAAACAAACAGATAGATGAATCATATCGGTCAATAATGTATAAACAATTAGGTAAAGCATACTCAACTAGAGCATTCAAACGAATGACAGACCATAAAGGTAAGACCCCAGAATACTGGAACAATCTTATGAACACATTCAAAGAGAACAAAAAGAAAAGGAAGCGGAGGTGAAAATATGAAAGATAGTAGAAGAGTAACTATAATGATAGATGCTGATTTAGACAAAAAGGTAAGAGCAAAACAAGCTAAGGAAATACAACAATCAGAGGCATCATACAGTTACAGCAAAGCAGTTAATGATTTGTTGAAAAAGGCCCTAAAGTAGATTTAATTTCATATACTCAGCATGAGGGGATAGATCAATGACAAGTTATCATGCCAGTATATGTGGAGCCTGCCAAAAGGATATCATCAAACAAGATGAAGTCAAAACAATACACTGTCCGAGTTGCAAAACAATGTGGCAAAATAAAGGACTTAGAACAACTGTAAACCCAAAGAAACCAATAGAGGGTTATCCATGTATGGCCTGTGGAAATGGTATGTTATGTCAGAAATACTGGAATACGATATACTGTGACGCATGTAACATGAAGTGGTTTGCATCTAAGAACAAATACTTTTACAGTAAAGCCCAACTCAGAACAGACTTGTCAAAAATAGGATGAAGATAATGTGTATGACATCAATGTATCAAGCAATTCACATACGTGAAGACAAAGAGAATGATAATGAATCATCTCAAAACTAATTTTTTGCACCATTTTTATCAGTACGCCTATAACCACAACTTTTTGCTTAACATGACAAATCAGACAAAAACAAAGATTTTACATGGTACATGTACCGTATTTTTTTTAAGCCATTTTATTTTTTTAGACTTAGGTAAGACAGTGTATGACAGTGTATGACAAACTATTTTTTTTCCCTGTACCCCTTTTTTTTACATGTGTAATGTACCGTAATTTTCGTTCCTAAAAAAAATAAATGACATGCTATACAATGTCATTTTTTTCTTGTAAGACACTTGTATTACAAATGTATGACAATTTGTATTATCAGTGTATGACAAGCGTATGACAGCTGTATGATGAGTGTATTACATGTGTCATACGTGTGTATGCGATATATAGACATAAGGTACATTACCACAGTTTGTGCCTAAATTTTCGTGCTATGAAACTCATATTATCACACTTGTTCACGCCTAGCGTTGACCTACATTTCCTGTCCAGGCACGGCATTTTGTTGTGTTTTGGCGGTGATATATAGACAATTTGTATTAGACACGTGACATATCAGACATTTCCGTATGTTTTTTGTCCATTGACGGGTATAACCGCCAACCTTAAATAAATAACAATCCAGTGTTTATTATTGGATAGACGAAAGAATTTTCAAGTGTTGGATCTTTTGAATTTGGATAAAGTTGATGAAAGTGAGATGGCGTATATGATGGGTGTGGTTGAATCCCATTGTGTTTTTTATCATAAACGATACAAACCTACCAGTAAATCTTTCAGGTCTAGAATGGTTGTTACATCCCTTGATGCAGCATGTTTGGTTAAACTACAATCTGTATTTGGTGGTTCATTACAAGAACGTAACCAAGGTATGTCTGATACTAGGTATACTTGGCAGTTGGGAAAGAATGACACGTTGAATTTTCTTGATAAAGTTGAACCTTTCATTAAATCCAATAATTTTAAAGATAAGGCTTCTAACTTTAAGGCGTTGGTAGATGTTTAGATTCAAACCAGAGTGGGCTGTAAAGATATTATTTTTTGCATTCATAGGTCAAGGTATATTATCTGTTTATCAGTTCTGGGTGGAGAATTACGTATTCATGGCGTTCCATATATTTTTCACTGGTTGGTTGTATTATCGATGGAAGCAGTTGAGGGATAAATTACGACCTGATAAGACTTGGCGTTCCTACGATTATCGGAAATAAGTTTCATAAAGAAGAAAACTGAATTGTTTATTATGCCAAATGGTGGTTGGTTAGCTAGTGGACGTGTGTTTAAATTTACAAAGGATAACGTATCCAGGTTGCCTAATACCGCAGGTAATTATAGTTTCTACAACGGTAAACGTAAGAAGGTGTACGTAGGAACTACCAAAGGTAACGTCGGTGCAAAGTGGGGCACTAAACCACATCAACGTTACAGATATGGTATCAAGCATAGAGTTCAATCTTACATGCAAGTTGATGATCATAAAGAGCATCCAACAAAACCTGCATTACGAAAAGAGATAAAATATTTTTCATATACGCCGATACGAAGTCATAACAAACGAAGATCGTTGGAAAAGAAAACAAAAAAGAAGTTAAAACATAATCATTGGTAGTGTGCATCATTACACTGTCAAATAAAATTAACAATAGTTTTGTTTTAAAATTTTAAAATACTTAAATAATAATTGTTTGTGTATCTTACAGGGCGTAGACAGTGAGTAATGATAAGGATCAAAAGATAGTGGCAATTTCTTGTACAAAGTCTGAACAAGATGCAATCATCAAATTTTTCCGTTATTCACCAATTGCGTTAAAGTTGGCTGAACACGATATTTATCCATCAAATTCTGATTTTCTGAAACTTGGTTTGATGTGTATGTCAAATGTTGATAAAGAAACAGTTTTGAAGTATATTGATAATTTAACTGACTTTACTAGATTCATGCAGGAGAATGTGAAATGAGTATCGCTGGCTCAAGTGAATCATTTGTTGATAGAATGGTAACGCATCTTGAATCAAATCATCTTGATACTGTTATGAGATTATTACCATCATCAACTTTTAATCTTCCTTTGGATGAACCAGAAATTTTGGAGATATTCTCTCAGATCCCTGAAAATTTTATTGACACAACTAGAAAAGCACTTGTTAAAATTTTAGCAGATTATGAAAATACTAGGACACCTGAACAATTGTCTGATGAGTACTCACGTTTGAGAATTAGACTAAATGCACAACGTGCTGACAAATTAACTCAGATTAAACCAGAGTCAATTAACTCACCAATTTGTTTTCATGCTGTGATTACTGGTGTCAATGAGAAAAAATCTTACATTAAGAAAGCACACTTGGAGTGTCCAAATGGACATGATGTTGGAAGTATGAATGTTGATGTTACATTAGAAAGACAGCTTCCGATAGTAGGTTGTCCTGAATGTGATTCTAAATTAATCATAGACCCAAAAACATCAATGCATGATTATCTTCAATATGGTACAGTTCAAGAACCACCTGAAGAAGCTAAGCAGGGAAACCCAAGTGAGTTCGATGTGATATTCACTGGTGATCAAACCAATGATGTTACTGTTGGTGAAAGGAAAGAGATTGTCGGTGTGTTGAAAGCGATATACAATCCAAAAGCAAACGAACATGATTTGATTATTGACACTCTATCAATCCAAGACATGGAAGGCCATCAGGAGATAATGCCAACTGTTGAGGATTTGAAGAGATACAAATCTGATGCTGAAGGAGATTCATTTCTCAGTGATTTGGCAAAGTCATTTGCACCTGAAATTATTGCTGATGATTTATTGCAGAATGTTAAGAAGACATTGTTACTCGCATTAGTCGGCGGAACGAAAACTGAGAAGAAACGTGGTGATGTCAATATTTTATTGTTGGGTGATCCATCTGTTGCAAAATCATCTTTGTTGAAGTTCGCAAACAAGATTGTCAAGAAATCAATCTATACTTCTGGTAGGGGTTCATCTGCAGCAGGACTTACTATTGGTATTGTTAAGCGACCAAATGGAACAAGTATAGCCCAGGCAGGTGTATTGCCTCTATGTCATAAGGGATTTGCATTCATAGATGAGTTGGATAAAATGTCACTCATTGATAGGTCAGCATTACATGAGGCTATGGAACAGCAGACCGTTTCGATTTCTAAAGCAGGTATAACCATGTCTCTACCTTCTGAGACAGCAGTTGTTGCAGCAGCAAACCCAAAGAGTGGTAAGTGGGACCCAGAGATGCGTGTTATAGACAACATCAATTTGATGCCTACATTACTTTCAAGATTTGACCTCAAATGGTTGATACGTGATGTTGTTCGCAGTGACCAAGATCAAAAGATTGCAAGACATATACTTAACGAGTTTGCAACTGGTGTTACTGGCAAGTATTCCGAAAATGACATCACTAAAATTTTAAATCACGTTAGAAGAATCAGACCAAAATTAAATGAAGATGCTGGTACGTTTCTTGTTGAGTTTTATGAAACTTTGAGGAAAAAATCAATTGATGAACAACAAGCTGTTATAGACACAAGACAATTTGAGTCGCTTGTGCGTATTGCTTTTGCATACGCAAAATTACATTTTAGAGACGAGATAACATTGTCAGATGTAAAAGCAGTTGTTGATCTTTACAAACATTCATTGAGTTCATTTGGATTCAATGTTGATAGTGGTGAGATTGATCAACAGACATTTGAACAAAGTGAAAAACATTCAAAAGAACAATCATTTTGGAAGGCTTGGAAAGTTTGTGAAGATGAAGAAGGTTATGTCCAAATTGCAGAACTTATTGTCAAACTAGAACCAATTCAACAGTGGTGGACTGAGTCAACAGTACAAGCATACTGTGAGAAGTTACATGCTGTTGGAAAAATTTACTTTAACAAAAACGGATGGCGTAAGGTATGACAGTAATGAATGACCCAACACCTGTATTCCATGTAGACGGTTCAAGATACGGTCATGTCAGATGTCCTACATGCACATCTGTGTTTCCGATAAAACAACACCAATCGAAAGGTGCATCTTACGCAAAAGAGACAATGACGAAATTAAAAGATGAACAATATAATCTACTTACTTGGTGGTTAAGCCATCAATGGTGGAATCAACAACTCACAAAAAGTAAGTTGGTTTCACTGTTCAGAAGTGCTGGCGGTGACATCGGTGATCCTGATTCTAGGATTTCTGAATTGTTAGGTTTAGAATTAATCGACGTAATCAAAAATGGAAATGAAGTTAGTTATACACTGAATGTGTATCGTTCCTCCAAAGTCCTATCAAATGGAGGTAAATTATAGTTGCAAAACAATCAACAATTACAATGCCGAAATGGCTGTGGTACAATGATTTACTTCGATCCACAGAAGAAATCACAAAGTGGCAAACTGTTACCTCTAGAGGTTCAGAGCCAACAACCACACAATTGTCCAAATTCGCCATACAACCAAAAGAAGAACGCCAACAACCCAGATACCAAGCTTGGTGGTAAATCACCAGCAGAGGCAATCTCTGAGTTAGTTGAGAAAGTTACTCTCTTGGAAAAACGTGTGTCCGACCTCGAACTTAATCGATGGAGTGCACAACAATGAGCGTCCTTGGAGATTCCGATAAGGTAATGCGGTCAATCCGCGTACCTTCTTTTTTAGATAAAGAGATAATCGAACATATTGAAAAACTTCCAAAAGTTACCAATACTTCACAGGCTTACATCTATTTTGTGAGTTTAGGTGTGAAAGCATTTGATCACCATAGTCAGATATCAAGTGATCCAGAAGAATCCGCAAAGGCCAAAAAACAATTAGATTCAATATTCCAGCAACGTGAGATGGTGTCACATCTAAAGGAGTTGGGTAGGACTGATCCAAGTAAGTTAAAGGCTATTGCACTTGCCGTTGAGTTTGCACAAATGGAGAATGGTAAATTTGATTGAAGGTTACATAGACCACCAATTGGCAAAAAAGATAAACGACTCATTGTTATCTTATGAACAAAAAATTAAGAGTGGTAAACACGTTGGTTCACATGCCGGTCGTGCTACTGACATAGTTGGTAAAAAATTCAAGATGTCTGGTAGACAGATTGATAAAATACGAAAGGTAGAACGAGAAGGCTCTACAAATACCAGACGATTATTCCATTCTAAAAAATTAACAATCAATCAGGCATACAAACAAGTGTTGAAGGAGACACGACCTGCTTTGATACAACAGGATCTCCCAAAAGGTAAGTATAACGTTATTTATGCGAACATACCATGGGAAAAATCAATTAGTGTAGATGACATCAATCGTGAGTTTTTCGATAGTGGTTCAATGAAGAGTATGATACACCGTAATGCAGTTATTTTTGTTTGGGTCGGTGTTCCAGAGTATAAGGAACACTTGAAAGTTTTAGAAAGATTGGAAGATCTTGGTTTCAAATACAAAACACAAATCTTCTGGATTAAGACTGGCATAACCAGTCCTGGCGAATGGTTTGACAACCAAGTCAATATTATGATGATGTATGTAAAAGGAAAGGTAGATTCATTTCAAACGTCTCTACCAAACGTCATTATTGCACCTGTGGACAAGCATTCCTATGTCCCAGTGCAATTCCGTAATCTCATAGAACGTGCTACGTCATGTATGGGAAAAACGCGAAAATTAGAACTCTTTGCAAGACGCCCTGCAAATGGTTGGACAAGTTGGAGGAATGCCCAATGAGTCAGTTAGAGTCAGTACGTGGTCGTGCTGGAATGACATGTTGTACTGATTGTCGTAAGAACGGTAAAATTACAGCTGTTTATAATTCTGGTATGCGTGGAAGAAAGACTTTGTATTGTGATGACTGTAAGAAAAAACGCAGATTCGATTCAGTCAAAAGAAGCAAAGCAAGACTCAACAGTGAGAGGAGTGTATGACATATGTCTTACGATCGCCTACTTCAAGCTAATATAGGAGATAAAACTAAGAGTCTTGCATTGCTCGCGGGATTATTGTTATTACCATTGGTTCTTGCACCAGCGTATGCTGACGATCAAACTGTATCAATTGATCATGGTAAGGAAGTGTGTGAAGAATGCTTTACACCAAACGTGGTAGCAATATCTCCTGGAGACACAGTCACGTGGGTCAATAACGACTCTAGTGTACATTCTGTCACAAGCGGAAATCCTGTTGATGGTTTAGATGGAATGTATGATAGTCAGTTGATACAACCGGGTAATTCGTTCTCATATACATTCACCGCTGAGGGGCAATACAGTTACCACTGTATGTTGCATCCTTGGGCTGTTGGATATGTAGCAGTCGGTATTGCTGAGGAAGAAGTTGTTGAGATTGTAGAACCTGAGCCAGTTGTTGATGAAACGTTAGATCCTGAAAGATCACTCAAAACAGTTCATCATGTAGGCTTGGATGTTGATCCAGAATCAACCCACACAATTGATTATGTTTCAACAGGTGAGATAATCACGACTAAAGTAAATCACAATGGTAAGACGTTATCATTGAACTTTAAAGAGCCTGTAGCAAACGAGTACGTCGTTCTCCGTATTCCAACTGATGTACTTTCAGGCCCAGTGTTTGTCAGAACACCAACAGGTGAAGTTCCTGCTGAATTTGAAACTGGTGATGGATTCAATATCATTACAGTTCAGTTAGACGAGGAACCAGTGTCAAGAATAACAATTCAAGGCACACAGGTGATCCCTGAATTTGGAGCAGTGGCATTCGCTGTTTTGGCAATTACTATTGCATCTGTGATTGCGGTCACAAGGAAACAAGGAGTGTTCTTGCGATGAAGTGTGATCGGTGTACTCAAGAATTTATTGAAGACGAAAACGTCCTCTCGAATTTCTTGATGCACATGATCATCAAACATGGCGAAACTGTAAACAACAAAAATGTGGACGAGGTGCAAATCTTTAGCACCAAGCCACCCACTTCATCTTATTCTAGAAAACAACTGGAGGATATGAAATGAATAGTGTAAGTATCAATGAAGGTAATGCTGTATCAACGATGGATTTGTTGAAGAGTACATTAGTCAAAGAAACCGTTGCTGGTGCATATGATATAGCAACAATTACCCCTGATTTTTACAAACAAATTTCAGTATCAATTAATGATTTATCATCGTCTGACTTTAAAGAAGCCCGAAGAATCTTCGATAAAATTTATGGTCTGAGACTTAACAAGATTCAAACAAAAGCAATTTTTGGTCCATTAAATGAAGAGATTGAATCTAGACTTAGTCCAGAGGAAATCAAGTTGTATAACTCATTCCATGAATCATGTTCCAATCTTAAACAATCAATTTTTAGTGGAGAATTACAGTAATGTCTCAAAAAGAAATATCCAAAATTCAAAAACGTAACGGTTCTGTCGTAACGTTTGATGAAAACAAAATTGCCAATGCAATCAACAAGGCTTTGGCAGCAGCGTTAGTACCTGATACTAACAAAGCAACTGATCTGTCAAAGAAAGTCGTTGATAGATTGTCATCTAACAATATTGAGAATCCAACTGTGGAAGACATACAAGATATTGTAGAATCAATTCTGCTGGAAAACGGTTTGAGTGAAGTCGCAAAAGCTTACATCGTTTACCGTCACGAACACAGAAAGTTACGTGAGGACAAGAAAAGGGTTCTTAATACCGATTCACTTGATTCTGTTGCAAAAGCATTTGACATCAAGTGTCTTAGAGTGTTGGCTTCACGGTATCTGTTTAGAGATTCCAAAAATGAAATCAGAGAACAGCCTGAAGAATTGTTCAATCGTGTGGCAACACATATGGCAGTGGCAGATATTCTATACGATGATTTAATCTTCGATAGAAATGGAAAAGCATCAACCGATCTGACACATAGAAAAAATAGTGTGGTACAAGCACAATCATACTATGAAAAACTAGACAACTTTGATAATAAATTCCACATTGGAAAATATTATCTAAACAAGTATCATTTCAGGGCACTGATCAATGATTACATCTACTTGGCAAAACAAGGTAAGATGAAAGTTGACTTTAAGGAATTGTTGCAGTTACTTGCAGGTGGAAAATTCATAAACCTTGAAACAAAGATTGCAGAATATGCAGGAATTATGATCAGCCAGGATTTCCTACCAAATTCTCCAACATTAATGAATGCTGGTGGTAGACTGGGTCAGTTGTCTGCGTGTTTCGTTCTAGACATGCAAGACGATTTGGGTCAGATAATGAAATCGTCCAAAGATGCAGCCATGATATTCCAATCAGGAGGCGGTGTTGGTATTAATTATTCAGCACTTCGTCCTGAAGGTGATATCGTCGCTTCTACAAGCGGAGTTGCATCTGGACCTCTATCATTCATGGAGATAGTGAACACTGTCACCGAAGTTGTGAAACAGGGTGGTAAACGTCGCGGTGCCAATATGGGTATCTTGGAGTGTAATCACCCTGACATCGAGAAATTCATCACCAACAAAACCAAAGCTGGTGTACTTGAAAATTTCAATGTTAGTGTTGGAGTCTGGGCTGACTTTTGGCAGGCACTCGTTAACAGCGAGAATGGCAAATACATGTTGAAGAATCCCAGAAGCGGAAAGAACGTACGCGAGATCAATGCACATCAACTCATAGAATTGATTGCTCTTTCCGCATGGAAGAGTGCAGAACCAGGATTGATTTTCTTGGATAATGTCAACAAATACAATGTATTTGCCCCTGCCAGAGGTGGACCATTGAGAACTACAAATCCGTGTGGTGAGCAAAGTCTTTATCCATACGAATCATGTAATCTCGGGTCTATCAATTTGTCAAACTTGGTAATCCGTGATGCAGATGGAACCTATGAGTTTGACTGGCAGAGATACGAGGAAACTATTAGAAAGACAACTCGTATGCTCGACAACATCATTGATGTCAATGAATATCCTATACCTGAAATAGACCAAGCATCTCGTGATTCTAGACGTATTGGTTTGGGTGTTATGGGTGTTGGAGATCTTTTGTACAAACTTAAGATTCCATACAACTCTAAAGAGGGATATGACCTACAGGGAAATCTCGCAGAAGCATTGAGTTATTTCTCTATGGACGAAAGTGTCTCAATCGCTAGAGAACGTGGTGAGTTCCCATTGTTCTCACAAACCGAATATGTTGACGGTAAGATTCCAATTTCTGGATTCTATGAAAAAGACAATCATCGTTTTGATTGGACATCTTTGATTGAAAAGATCAAAGAATATGGAATCCGCAATGTTTTGACAACAACCGTTGCCCCAACAGGAACATTAGCTATGCTTGCTGATTGTTCCAGTGGAATGGAGCCAAACTTCTCACTGTCATTTGAGAAGAATGTAACCGTAGGTAAATTCATCTACACCAACGGTATTCTCGAACAAGAGTTGAAGAAACTTGGCGTCTACAGTGAAGAATTGTTGGAAAAAATCGCCAACAATTATGGCTCTGTAAGAGGCTTGAGTGAGATACCAAAACACGTCCAAGATGTTTTCGTAACTGCAATGGATATACATTGGTCAGATCACTTGTTGGCTCAGGCAGCATGGCAGGATTGGATTGGTAATGCAATATCAAAAACAATCAACATGCCACACGATGTCACAGCAGAAGATGTTAAGGCAGCATATCTTCTTGCACATGAGTTAGGTCTTAAAGGCATAACCGTTTACCGTGATGGTTCAAGACATACACAAGTCTTGAGTATGTCAGATGAGACCGCAGAGAAACGATTCGATGTTTACCCATCTGAATCAATTCACAAATTAGTCGATGCACATGAAAACCAGTATGTGAAAAAACATATCATGGAAGCATTGACAAGACCATCTGTGGAGACTCCTGAAATATCTGATGATGTATCAGAGCCAGTCCCACTACAAGTTGGTAATAAAGACAAGACATGTCCAACATGCAAAGGTGAATTAACTTTCGCAGAAGGTTGTTCAATTTGCATTGAATGTGGATTTTCTGGATGTTCTTCTGGTTAAGAACTCCTTTCTTTTAATTTCATATACTAGATATTTTTCAACAGAGTTAATGAGGAAGACATGCAGTAAATGCGGAAACATACAGGACTCCCAAAAGTTCGGTGTTCTATGTAACCATTGTCATGCATTCGCGTTAAATTGACAAACATATTTGATTGGCGTGTTGATTTAGCAAAAGACATCAACAAATTAATGAAGATGCCAAAAGTAAAACAAAAATTACACGCGTTTGACGCAACTTTGAAAGCTGGCAGTCGTAAGAGGTTCAACTCACAATGTCAGATATGTAAAATGAGTGCAAATGAGAAAACCAAAAAGTACGGTTGGACATTTCATCATTTGGAATATTTTGATAATGAGTTGACGTATAGGCATTTCAAAGCCAAGATAGGACGTAAAGATAATCCTGACTTTCTGTTCCGAAACGAATCGTATGTGAGCAAGATCGATTTTCCTTCATTGTACAAACTTGAGGTTATTAAACAAGTAAGAAAAACTCCCAGTAATTTTAGATTCGTTTGTTCTGCACATCATCAAAGTGAAGAAAAGATTGATAGGTTTCATCCAGACAAAGTTATCGCATTGATTCAGTTGTGGCAGGAAACAAGAACCAATTGGAAGAACAAACCAAAGATAAGCATACGGTGGAGAGCATGAAAGTAATCATAGATGAATGCGTACACTCGCCGTTATTCCAGGCAAAATTGATTCAGGCACTACCAGACCATGAGGTCATATATCTTGGAGATGGCCTACCTGATATTGATATCGAGCGGTATATGATAACCAATAAGGATGCTGTCTTGATAACTGCTGATGTGGAATTTGACACACATTTTGACTTTAAACGATCCCTTTTCATAGAGTCTAATGAATCCATTAAAGACCGTATAACACTCATAAAAGCATGGCTTAAGTAAATTCAATTTTATATATTCAGACGGTGGCATTGACACATATGTTCAGTGACCGTGAAAAGTTTATTCAAGCTATAACTGTATTTATGATTTCACCAGATGCCAGGAAAATACCTGTTGATAAAAGGCAAATGGTGTTGGATTTCATCAGAAAACAACACTGCCCAAGTGTTGATGATGAAGAGTGGTCTCAGATAGCAAAGGAAGTCAATGTTAACAAACATCTGATATTGGAATCATTGGCTAATTATGACAAAGAACCAAAAGATGATAGTGTAGATACTGATAATACTGATGAACCTGATAATATTGATGATGAAACCGATTTTGATGAGGAAGAAGCCGATCTTGATGAAGAACCTGAAGAAAAGCCTAAGAAAAAATTCGGTTTTAATTTTGGCAAGCGAGGTGAGAAAAAGAAGAGCGGAGGAAAATCCATAAGCTCTATCTTTAAGAAAAATGGGTAAATCAGAAGATCGCTATTTCAAACGTAAGGATAAGCGTGATAGAGAAAAACAGGATAAAATGAAAGCCGAAGGTAAAGAAAAATTTGGCTCTAAACAACGTGATACTCGTAAAGTACGAAAACTAAAAGATGGCGGCATTGCTTTTGGAAACAAAGCCAAGATAGGCCGTACAGGTTTAATCGCAATGCCAACGATAATGGGATTGATAATTTTTGTTGCATTGGGTGTTAATGGTGCATACGATGACTACTTACCAAAAATTGAAGATCGTGGTTTTATGGCTATGTCTTTTGAAGAATGTGAAGCGGTTGATTTTGCTCATGACATATGTAAGTTAGATTACAAATTTTGTAGAGATTATGCAGACGGTGAATCTATCTGTCAGTTTGCTCCTCAGAATCCATTTGTGAATGTTGATCCTAATGAGAGAAAATGGACAGATGAAGAACAGGACTTTTTACCACCTGGTGGATTTGCATTAATTCAGTATGCCGAAGCAAGAGGTGAGAGTGAGCCGAGTTGTTATTCAACTGCTTGTAAAAAAGCAATGGCTGAATCAGGTGTAACAACTACATCTTCTTCTGATGATGATTCTGACGAAGAGATAGTTTGTTATTCATCTGCATGTAAAGTTGCAATGGCTGACCGTTTGAAGAAAGAGGCAGATGGTGATGATGACAAAATTGTTAATGAAGGTGTCAATCCAATTGGCTTTAACACAATAGGGATTAGTATGTCAAATTCATGTGCTGCATCAATTTCAGTTGGTGGTGATTGTATGAGTTATCGCGAACTCGCTGAATTATATGATAATACAAACGGAGTAATTTCTGGTCAGTTTGTTGATAATGAAACAAATGGTGATATACGAAGAGCTTCACCAATGATGGACAATCACTGGCTTTACTATCGTTATGCTGGAATGGGTACATTGATTGCTGTTGACCCTGACGCAAAATGGTACAATAATTACATGGATGTTAGAATAATCATAGAACCATCTAGTGGTTTCACATATTATGACGCAGGAAGTCTTCATGTTGATACAACCAATCCTAATTACGCGTTAGCAAGGGAAGGAGTTGTCATAATTGAAGATGAGGAGGAGGAAGATGAATCCGAGCCAAATGAACCAGAATGTTATACATCAGCATGTAGAACAATGATGGCCAAATTGGCAACAGAGAATGCTATCAAAGAAGCTGAAGAGAAACGCTTAGCAGAAGAAGAGGAGGCTGAATTAGAGGCTGAAGAAGATGCGACCGCAGGTAAACTTACACTATATCATGATATCTACATTGAGGGTTGTTCATTTGCAAGAATCAGTTCAGATCCATATCTTGTTACAGAAGTGATCAATCATTTTTTGAATAGATGTGAAACCGAATGGACAATGGATGACCACACCGAATATGTCCCAGTTAGGTCAATCCCTGTGGACCCAATGCAACACCATCAATACAAATACAATGCTTGGCTCAATCAGAAAATAATGGAGTGTAAGGGATTATGTTAGACTGGTTGTTTGAGCCGTTGTATTATATGCAAAGTTGTTATGGCGAAACTATCGGTGAACTGACTTGCCATACTGAGGCAACAAGTTACATGACTGCACCTTTATTTCTTATCGCAGTACCTACATTTTTGGTTACACTGATTAGTTTGGAGAAGATATCAGAGAAACGTAGGTTGAAACGAGAAGCAAAGGAGAAATGGAGATAATGGCTGTTTACCCTGCTGGCAAATGTAATGCTTGTGGTAACCGCTTAGTTTTCCATTCAGAAAATGATGGGTATGTTGAAGGTCATTCAGAAGATTGTGCATACAAGAGGCATATGAAAAATGGGTAGAGTTCCAATACCCTGTAAGAAGTGTGGTACATTTCTCAGTGGTAAAGCCCGAAAGAAATACGATGATGAATCTATCCCGCAAGATGAACGTGGTTTGTGTAACGGATGTTTGGGTATAGGTTATAATCCATCTCCAACTGCTCAAAGTGGTAGGAAGTATTTGTTCAAGAAAAAGAAGTAGAAATTTAATTTAAAATACTTGGTATGTAATTTGTTTTCATGAGTGGTTATGACGGGCTCGACAAGTCAGATGTTGAAGAACATGTTAAGAATCTTTTCTGGGATTTAATCAATGCATACAACACAAAAAACACAGGTGAACGAATCAACACATATCACGTATCTGATTTCACTTCACCATGTATGAGAAAACCTTGGTATGGTAGAACACAACCAAGACCTGAACCAAATGCTGAAGAGGACAGACATCTTTGGTTGGGTAACATAGTCCATGAGCATACGACATTGGAATCAATCAATGAAATGACCATGTGTTATGATATAGTGAAAGACATGGCAATTCCACCAAAAACTGTCCAACATATGCCAAAAGATGATACTGTCAATATAATCACTGGGACATTGGATGATCTATTATTCTACAAAGATCATGCAATCATTGCTGATAAGAAAACCTGGAATGGTGGAGGTAGGGAAAAATGGGAACCCAATGAAGAATATGTCAAACAATTGAATATTTATAGAGTCTTGCTTTGGGAGACAGCAAAGATTGATGCACGGATAGGTTGCTTGTTATTCCTGGATAAAACCGAGGATCTTAGACCACAGCCGATCGCATTTGATCTTGATCCTATTCAAAAGACCAAACAATTCATGCGTGAGAAGTTAGAAGATCTGAAACAAAGTAATGGTCCAAATGCTAGTGTTTGTTGGTTGTGTACTGGTCAAAATAGGAAGAACAAGTTTTACTGTCCGTGGACAAATATCTGTAGTCAGGAGACAGATAGGGACAAACAATTGAGAGATATTGTATTCCCTGTGGATGGTGGAAAACTGGACCATCTTGCCGTTGATGACACCATTAAAAATAACAAAACACAAGAACTTTAATTTAATATAACATCGAATGACTGAAATCCGTATGAGTCAGAAACTGGAAGGCTACCCAATTCCATTCTTACCGCTTAATTCTAAACAAATTACTACCCTAATTATCATAGGTGTACTTGCAGGATCTGTCGCTTTATCCTATGGTATACGAGCACAACCATTGCAGTATGCTATGGAGTTAGATGAATTTGATCCGTATTTCAATTATCGTGCAACTCAGTATTTGTATGACAATGGGTGGCAATCGTATATCAGTTGGAATGATGAGTTGAGTTGGTATCCAAATGGACGTGACGTTTCTGGTACATCACAAAATATGTTACATATAACGGCTGCTGGACTTTATAATCTTGTAGCCTGGTCAGGTATGACATTGTATGACTTTACCATATACCTACCTGCAGTTATAGGATCTCTCACAGTGATACCTGTTTTTCTGTTTGTTAGAATGTTGACAAACCCACGAGTTGGGTTATTGGCAGGATTCTTTTTTGCCGTTTCAATCCCATTTATCCAGAGGGGAACTGCTGGATGGTTCAAGTCAGAACCACTCGGATTCTTTTACGGAATAATTGCATTGTATCTGTTTGTCAGTGGAATCAGAATGATGCAACAAGAAGACAAGGTTTGGGGATTACTAAAGTTTGCAGGTGCTGGTGCACTATTGACTTTCGCGATTTCATCTTGGGGTGGTGGTATATTCTTCCTCATGCCAATAGTGATTTGGACATTGATGTTACCAATTGTTTACAAGGAGAAGTTTAACACCGGTGCAACATTTTTCGGTTTGATTAGTTTTATTGCACCACTCTATGTCATCAGTTTTTCATTCGACCGAGCTAGTGGTTTACTCAATGGTTTCACAACTGTGGCGATGCTTACTGCTGCAGTGTATATTCTATTTGATGCATACTTTAACACACGACGTGGTTGGGGCCATAAGAAAACACTGTTCATATTTTTGGCGTTGATTGCAATTCTTGGTTTTGTTGGTATTATTGCGTATCAATGGGAACAGGATGACGGAACTGAAACTGGCATAGGACTGCGTTTGGTCAATGAACGTTATCTGGCTGTCTTGATACCATGGTATCAAACTGGTAGTACATTAACAGAATCTGTCGCAGAGCATCGTACACCAGAATTTGGTCATATTTTTGAGAGAACCGTGTTCCTCATGTTGTTTGCACCGATAGGTGTCTTGGCTATGATACGTCGTAAGATTCCTGCACCTACAGCTTCATTAGTTCTTATTATTTCTGGTATTGGATTATGGGTTGGAACTGGGTATGTCAGACTTGAATTGTTTATGAGTTTCGCATTCATAATGTTGGCGTCAATTGGTCTGTACTATCTGTTTAACTTGTTCACGGAAAGAAATAATGTACGGAAGAAAAAAGCAGAGAAGTTCATGGGTAAAGTGTTAATCATAATGTTACTTGCCGTTACTATATTCCCTGCTGTATTGAATTGGTCCATAATGATGGATAGACCACCGTTGATTGCGACTGGTGCAACATTTGGTGGAGAGACTGATGCATGGTTTGAAGC
>Ga0098074_1000429_pt1 | contig 29095 bp, 44 predicted proteins | sample 32_taG_FD_75064 | JGI IMG/M metagenome (GOLD analysis project Ga0098074, IMG submission 75064) | Marine viral communities from the Gulf of Mexico - 32_GoM_OMZ_CsCl metaG | ecosystem: Environmental > Aquatic > Marine > Oceanic | place: Atlantic Ocean: Gulf of Mexico | collected 2015-07-12
ACAATAGGTGAAACGGGCTACTATGACTTTAGTACTATGTTCGATCTTACTGCTGAATTTGTTGTTACAGGTTCGGTTAATGATGTCTACCCTAACTGTGCGGTAGAAGGTCAATTCTTTGTATTTAAGAACGGTACTACATTCCCTACTAACCTACTAGGGGGTAAAGCATTTAAGATTGTTAGAGACGAGCTAATAACTCCAGGTAGTGAAACAACCACAGGAACAACATACGAAGACACAGATTATGTTAAGCTTCCTAATGACCTAGCACTAAGTTATGCTGGTGGAACGCCTGAAATAAAGATGATACCTGTTAATGCACCTTTAAACAGTGCTGTAATAGATTTAGAGGGTAGGGTATACGACCCACCTAAAGACTATCAGCACAACCTAACAGATATTTACCTAGAAGCAGGTGATCAGATACAGGTACACATAGCAGCGGTGTTCACTAGGCTAAATGATGTAGATGGACAAAATAATCTTTGGTCTGGTAGTTCAGGATATTACATAGACTCAGTAGATACAAACTGGGAGACAGGTTATACAGGTTACGCTAACCTTGTACTAGGTTCGGGTAGCTTCTTTAAGAACAAAGCAAAGAACGTTATTATAAACGATGGCAATACGCTAAACTTCCAAGATGCAATACCGAAGAAGATCAAACAGAAGGACTTCTTTATGAGTATTGTTAAGATGTTCAACCTATACGTAGAGCCAGACAACGACAACCCTAGAAATTTGGTGATTGAACCAAGGGTGGACTTTTATAACAACACTGTTAAAGATTGGACAGAGAAGTTAGATATTTCACAAGACTTAGAATTCTACCCTATGGGAGCTTTGGATGCTAAAGAGTATGTATATAGTTACAAGCCAGATAAAGACTACTACAACGATAAATATACTAAAAGCTGGCAAGGAGATACTTACGGACAGCGTGAATTTGAAATAACAAACGACTTTCTAAAGAACGAAAAGAGAATGGAAGTAATGTTCTCGCCTACACCTACTGTAGGACGTTCTTACCTAGACTACTACATTCCGCACATAATATCTATAGACAATCAGAACCAAGCTAAACCTGTAGAGAGCAATATTAGAATATTGTACTGGGGTGGTCTTAAAGATACTCAAACCTTATGGAATCATACTAGTCAGCCTGCTGTAACGGTAGACGATTGGCAAACACAGTACCCTTATGCAGGTCACTTCGATGACCCTATCACACCTACTGTAGATATTAACTTTGGTTTAGTTAGAGAGTTATACTATGATGACACCTATCAGGATTTAACATGGTCAGATAACAATATATTCAACATCTACCATAAAGACTTTATTAATGAGATTACAGACAGCAATAGCAAGATAGTTAAAGGTTGGTTCTACTTAACACCTTTGGATATTATGAACTTATCATTCAGGGAGCTATACTACTTCGAAGGTGCATACCATAGGCTTCACAAAGTACAGGATTACAAACCAGCAGAAGTAGCACTAACTAAATGCGAGTTCTTAAAGTTAGCGAATGTAACGCCATTTGTTAAGTCTAGTGGATCTATTACAGGTGGAGCGAATGAAGCGGCTGGAGATGAGATAATACCATTAAAAAGCGGTAGTGTTCAGGAGAATAGAAACACCTACGATAGTTTGAAGCATTTCGTACAGGGTGAAGGAAACATTATAGATAGAAGTGCAGACAATATTAAGGTGCAAGGCGATGACAATATTATAGGTGCGGAAGCTAAGAATATTAACATAAGCGGTTCAGGTAACGCTATAGCACCAGGGGTGTTTAACGTAACCTTAGTAAACACTTATAATAAATCCATTACAGATAGCAATGTAACCTACATAGATGGTGTAGCTCAGTCTGGAGATGATGTAGTAGTAGAGAAATCAACAAATTTCACAACTGACATAAAAAACACCACTTATGAGGTAGACACCTCTAGTAGTAATATTACTGTAACAATGACAGATGATGCTAGTGAAGGGAAGATATTTAGAATTAAGAAAACAAGTGCAGCTAATAAGATTACTGTAGTAGGTGGTAAAGGTCAAACTATAGAGGGGCAAGCCAACTTAGTTATAAATAATCTTAACACAAATGTACCACTTCAATTTGATGGTGTAAGCAACTGGATAATATTATGAGCCACTTCGAAGAAATAGATATTAATTTCCAGCCTAACTCACGTGGGGCTTTTGGGGAATTAACCACAGACCACTTAACGCCTATTGTACAGATAGCTAATAAGTATCAAATAGATCCAGCAAATCTAAATGACTTAGAAATATTTGAAGCTACAGGAGGATCAGCAGACAACTCAGGAAACTTGTTTAGATGTCAATCAGGAACAAGTGTAGGTGGGTATGGCGTAGTTAGATCAGTAGACACTATAAACTATAGAGCAGGGCAGGGTGTAGAATGTAAGTTCACAGCATCCTTCACTACAGGTGTGGCTAATAGTATCCAGTTCGGTGGAATGTTCTCGCTGACTGAAACCCTAGGCTTTGGTTATGATGGCGCTGATTTCAGTACTTTACATTCTTATGGGGGTGCAGCAGAAGTACAGTTATTAACAGTAACAGCTTCAGGAACAGGAACTACTACAATCACATTAGATGGTGATGCTGTAAACGTAACCACAGCAGCAGGGGACTCAGTGCAAACAACAGCAGAGAAATTAAGGGCAGGCTTAGAAGGTGACGCCACTGTAGGGGGTAAATGGAGATTCGAGCAGGTAGATGATATGGTATATTGTATTTCTAGGAGTACAGGAAACAAGACAGGCACAATGTCAACAAGTGGAGCTTCTACGGTATCAATAGCAGAACAAACAGCAGGAGTAGACAAGACCGACAACCACACAGCACAAGCATCTTTTAATGTAGCAGCACCTTTCGATGGATTCGACCCTACCTACTTAAATTTATATAAAATACAGTTTGGTTATCTAGGGGTGGCTAATATATCTTACTTTATCTATAACCCTAACGAAGGTGACTTTGAATTAGTGCATCAGATAGAATGGGCTAACGTTAATAATGTTACTAACCTTGGAAGCCCTAACCTTAAAGTAGGTTGGACGGCAGCAAGTCTAGGGAGTAGCGGTAGTAACTTAACTGTGTTGGGTGCATCAGCAGCTATGTTCTTGCAGGGAGATGAGGTAATTAAAAACAACACCTTTGCAGATGTTGATACAGTAGCAAGCGTAGGTAGTGCGAATTTAACCAACCTGTTAACCATTAAAAATAGGATTGTATACGGTGACCGTTTCAACCTTGGAAAGGCTTTTCCATTGCTTGTATCGGTAGACAACGAACACAATAAAGGGTTAATTGTAGAAATATTCAGGAATCCAGATGTAGCAGGCACACCAAACTTCCAGTATGAAGATGAATACAATTCTATCATAATAGCAGATAAATCTGGTACTACTGTAACGAATGGAACTTTAATAGATGCTTTTGTAGTAGCGGCTAATGCTAGTGAAGTAGTAGACCTTACCCAATTAAAGACAGAGATATTACCTGGTGACACATTCGTAGTAGCAGCAAAGACAGTAAGCGGAACAGCTACTAATACTACTGTAGGTTTAACATGGAAAGAAGAAAAGTAAAATGGCAGACGAAAGTTTAAGCATAGAATTATTTATAGAAGCCGATAAGGCTAAAATGTCATTGGGTGACCTTCGTGATGGATTTAAAGACTTAGAAGAAGAGTTAGAGAAGGTTGATAGATCCACTGTAGAAGGACAGAAGCGATTTAGAGAGCTATCCACTGCAATGGCTCAAACAGGCTCAGAGATTAAGAATATAGAACTAGGTTTTGAATCTTTAGACACAGATCAAGTAGCTTCAGAAATGGGTGGACTAGCTGGTAGTGTAGGAGATGTTACGGCAGCCTTTGTACTTCTTGGTGGTGAAAATGAAACCATGCAGGAGTTCGCAGAGACTATAGAGAAAGCAATGGCAATATCTATAGGTTTCAAAGGTGCTATTGAAGGGTTAAGTTCTGCTAGAAAGCTACATAACAATCTTGTAAAGACGGGTAGAATAGCCCAGATGAAAGATAACCTAGTAAGCACAGCAGCCATAGTTAAGACTAAGGCACTAGCAGCAGCTAAGAGGGTAGCGGGGTTAGCCATGAAAGCCTTTAACGCTATTGTAAGCTTAAACCCACTAGGTATAATTATACTTGCTATCTCAGCAGCCGTAGCAGCGTTCTTTACATTCAAGGATGCTATCATGGATATGATTGATACAGCCATGAAGCCTTTTATAAAGTTTGCAGAACTGGTTAAAAAAGCCTTGCAAGCTCTAGGTATAGTAGCGGCAGATAGTGTAGTACAGCAGAACGAAGCTAGCAAGCAACGAGCAGCACAGTTAAAGAAAGATGCACAAGCGGCAGAAGATAGTGCTGAAAGACAAATCAAAGCTATTACCCGACTAACAGACGAAACTATTCGACAGATAGACAGGGATATAGAAAGGCGTAAAGCAGCTGGCGAAGAATATAGAGACTTAGAAAAGCAAAAGCTAGAAACCTTAAAGCAGTCTGTAGCAGATCAAATAGCAGAGAACGAGAAGTTAACCGATGAGTTAGCGAGAATAGCAGAAGAGCAGCAAGCTAATGGTGATTGGTATGGAGCTATACAAACTTTAAGCAAGAAGCAAATAGCATCAGATCAGATAGCAATAGACAAGGAGAAGCAAGAAGAGCTACTTTTCCAAGATGAGCTTTTTAATATCGAACAGGCTAAACTAGATGAAGAAGCAGAAGCAGATGCTAAGAAGCGAAGAGAGGAAGCCCACAAGGCTAAGATGGAGCAACTCCAAAAGCAATTTGAAGCAGAGAAGGAAGCGTGGCTACAACAGACTAAAGATATAGTAGAGGTACAAAGAAAAGGTGCTACTATTATTAGGGATGAGCGACAAGAAGAAGGTGAAAAGACTGTATTAGACTTCTCTTTGATTATGGGTGCTATGGTTGCAGAAGAGCAGAAGAGATTCGAAGAAACCAAAGCTATAGCAGAAGCAGATAACGCTGTTAGACAGAAACAATTAGACCGTCTACAATCAGGTTTAGAAATAATGAACAGTCTATCTGACATATTTGTAAGCAACGAGAAGAAACGTGATAAGATAAAAAGAGCGTTAGCAGTAGGACAGTTAGCAATAGATACAGCTAGAGCTATTTCAGCAGGCATCGCAGCTTCAGCAGGTGTACCATTCCCTGGTAACATTGGAGCGATTCTAACAACAGTAGCAACAGTACTAGCCAATGTAGCACAGGCAAAGCAACTACTTAGTCAGGGTGGTGCTGGAGGTGGTGCAGATTTAGCCCTTCCGACAGGTGGAGGTGCAGCAGGTGGAGGTGCAGCAATTAGCCCAGTAAGTAATACAAGTACAATAATAGACCAACCACAAACACAAGCAACTGTAGCTGTAGTAGAGATCAACGAAGTGCAGAACAATGTGAATGTGGCTGAACAAAACGCAACATTAGGATAATGAAATTATTTGAATTAGTAATAGACGAAGAGAAAGAAGATAGCGGAGTCTTGGAAATCGCTTTAGTAGATGTTCCAGCAATAGAATCTAATTGGGTAGCCTTTAATAAGTATAAGGCTAAATTCAAGATAGAGAACGAAGAGAAACGAATTATTTCGGGGTGGGCTATGAAAGCAGACTTACCCATTCCAAGGATAGACGAAGAAACGGGTGAACGCTTTCAGGTAATCTTCAGAAAAGACACTATTGAAAAGATTGTACACAAGTACATGAGAGAAGACAGAAACAACCACTTCAATATAATGCACACCCAACAGAGTGCAGATGGCGTATACTTAATAGAGTCGGTTATTAGAGATTCTAAGCGTGGAACTAAAGCACCTGACAACTTCGAAGATGCACCAGATGGATCGTGGTGGATTAGTGCTAGGGTAGAATCTGAAGAGGTATGGCAACAAGTCAAAGATGGTACTTTCCAGGGTTTTAGTGTAGAAGGCTTCTTTGGACAAACTAAACCTAAAGACATAGATGAAGAAAAGCTAGAAGAGATTCGTGAAATAGTTAGGAATTTCGTTAGGTCAATGAAAAGTGCATCCTAAATTTTACACCTTGTTAAAAAATAAACATTAATAAAAAAACACAACAAATGAGTAAAGCAAAAGAAATCTTAAAAGAAATCGGTGTTGCGTTGGGTTTTAACGAAGAGGAGCAGAAGGACTTAGATAAAGTTTTGGATATGACAGAAGACAAAGAAGAAACTACTGAGACTACTGAGCAGAAATTCGTAGAAGCACAACTAGCAGACGGTACACTAGTACAGATTGAACCAGATGTTGCTGTAGGTGCTGTTATGGCAGTTGAAGATCCAGAGAATGGGTTTGTAGCTGTTCCAGCAGGTAGCTATGAGTTAGCAGACGGCAGAATCGTAGTAGTAGAAGAAGGTGGTGTTATTGCAGAAGTACAAGAAGTAGCAGCTGAAGAGGAAGCTATGGACACAGAAAGCGATGAAGCACCTAAAATGAATGAAGCTGAGATTAAGAAAGTGATCGAGTCGGTTACTACTGTATTCGAAGCACAGTTTGAAGCTCTTAAAAAAGAGAACGAAGAACTAAAGAAAGAAATGGATGAACTGCAAATTGAGTTCAGTAAGGTTAAAGAAGAAGGTTCTGAAATGAATGGAAAATTCTATCAGGCTCTTACAGAATTAGCAGATCAGCCAGCACAAGAAGCGACAGAGAACAAGAAAAAAAACAATCCAATTTTAGATAAGTCGCGTTCTAATGGGATTGACAATTTAAAAAGATACTTTAAATAATTAAGAAATGAGTTTAGATGTAACAGGATTATCAGCTTGGACTGACGAAAATAAGTTTGAGCTAATTAAGAAATCTGTAACTGAAGCAACTTCAGCAGGGTACATGAATATGCAATCAGGCATTAAGGAATCAGCTACTATCAACATTATGGATAGTGCAGTTACTTTTGCTGACGATGGTTGTTCATTCTCTGGTACAGATTCAACCCCATTAACACAAAGAACAATAACAGTAGGAGACATTACAGTACAGGAAGTGCTTTGTCCTAAGACACTTAAATCTTACTACACTTCTAAAATGTTGGGAGCAGGATCACTTAACGGTGAAGATGACCTACCATTCGAGCAAATGTACGCAGAGCATAAAGCAGCATTAATCGCTGAAGCTTTGGAAGATGCAATCTGGCAAGGAGATACTACAAGCACGTTAGCGAACGTTAACAAATTCGATGGACTTTTGAAGTTGATTGATGCTGGTTCCGCAGTAGATGGTAACGCTGACGGTGTAACTTCTGCAACAGGGATTACTAAATCTAACGTTATTTCTATCCTTTGGGGTGTTTATAACGCTATTCCAGAATCAATCCTTAAAGCTAATGACCTTATCTGTTTTGTAGGTTTAGATACTTTCAGATTGTACCAACAAGCGATTGTAGAAGGAAACCTTTTCCACTACACATCAGAAGACAACCAAACTTGTGAACTTCCATTAATTGGAACTAGTTTAAGAGTTGTAGGTGTAGCTGGTCTTTCTGGAACTAACAGAATCATCGCAGGTAGACAGTCTAACTTCTACATCGGAGTAGATATGGAAGGCGAAGAGGAAGATTTTAGAATCTGGTATTCAGAAGATGATAGAAACGTAAAATATGCAGCAGCATTTAAGTACGGTACACAGATCGCTTTCGATACTGAGATTGTAGAGTTCACTTTAGTATAATAGATTAATTAAACTAATAGGAAGGGGTGGGTAAAATTGCCTACCCTTTTTTATTTAAAAAAATAACAAATGAGTACAATTAACCAATATGGGGATATCTTCTCTAACTCTAAGCTTAAAGCTAAGTTCGATGAGATTGACGATACTATATATGTGGCTGAAGCTTCACTTACTTCTGCTCAAATTAAAGCTCTAAACACAACACCTGTAGAAATGGTAGCAGCACCAGGAGCAGGTAAAGTACTAGAGTTTGCAGGTGCTACTTTTATCTTTGACTATGGGACTACACAATACACTTCAGGTGGTGCTGTAGTTTTAGAAGAAGAAACAAGCGGAACGGATCTATCTGGAACTGTAGCAGCAGCGGTAGTACAGGCAGCGGCAGACTCTATTACAACAATGATACCAGTAGCGGCTACAATGACTGCTAACAAGGGCATCATGATTACTTGTGCAACTGGAGACTTTGCTACAGGTGATGGTGTAGCTAGAATCAAAGTAGCATATAGAGTACATTCAACAGGATTATAAACATTAAAAAACTTTTAAAAAATGGCTTGTACATTAACAACTGGTTTTTCATTAGACTGTAGAGATTCTGTAGGAGGAATCAAAAAGGTATATATTTCTGAGTTTGGAAATGTATCTGCCTTTACAGCTACAGGCGGAGAAATCACAGCAATAACACAAGTTACTTCTACTAACTTCTTCATCTATAACCTAGAGAAGGAAAACGGAGATTTCGTAACTACAGAAAATGTATCTGTAGAGAATGGTACAACATTCTACGAATCTGTGCTTAACTTCACTATGAAGAAAATGGTAGCAGCGACTAGCGAAGAATTACACCTATTAGCACTTAATAGATTAGCTATTATCATTGAAGACATGAATGGCAAGTTCTGGGGTCTTGGATTTGATAACGGTGCTGATAAGATGGGTGGTACTAATACAGCCGCTTCAGGGCGTTTATTCGGAGACATGAACGGATACACTTTAGGATTCACTTCTAAGTCTAACGTTTACCCTTATGAAGTTCAGAGTGCAGTAGTATCAGGATTAACTACAGCGTAGTTCTTTTCATAATCATAGTTTAAGATTAGCATCCTTTATAGGGTGCTTTTCTTTTTTATAACACAATGTAAAGCCACATTAAAACGTGGTTTACATGGGCGTTGACAACAATACTATCTCATTTCTCGTTGCAAATCCATCATTTCAGTCCACCAGTCAGGCTCATAGCTTTGCCATTCAGTCTCCTCATCTATTTGCTCTGTGGCTTCAATTATTGCTTCCTTTAGTTGTTTGTACTTCTCTCTTGCTGTACTGTTGCCAACAAAAGATATAGTGCATTTTTTCTCGTCTTTTAAATTACTCATTGCTTTATTTTTAAGTTGTTGCTATTAATTTATTTCGGTGCAAAACGCACCATATCAGAGCCGTTATAATTCACCCACCTTAGTATACTCTTCTAAAGTAATATTCTTAAACATTGGTAGACTAGATTCTACTGTAATTATTTCTTCATCTATTAGACCTTCCTGGAATCCATAGAAAAACTGTTCTACATTCTTAAAGAAATGTATACTTCTATTAGATTGTTGGAAGTCTGGCTTCTTATCATCATAGAAATGTAGGTATTCATCTAGTCTATTATCAGCACCTAGTAAGTAGATCCTTTTATATCCTAATTGAATAGCTATGTTTAAGGCTGTTATTACAGTGCAGTTATACCCAGCTACCGTATAAGGTTCTCTAGCTACTCCTAACCCTTTAGACTCCCATTTACCACCATGATGGTTTAAGGTTTCTAGTCTAGGTATCTTAGTATTAAATGATTTAGGGCTATCTCTAGCTACACATATATCATAGTCAATATGCTGGAACGCCCAGTTAACTGCTATAATGTATCCATGTAGGTTCTTAAAGTCGAAACCTCTTAAGCTATTACCTGTGCAAACTACTGTGCAGTGATTCATATTAGTTTAGTTTTTTACAAATATAAAAAAAAATACCATATAAGAGTATGGAGCTATTAGATAAATACAAAGACGGTAAAACTACATTCAGTGTGAATGGGTTTAAAGTTCGAGTAGTAAACGACCCTAGCCAATTCCAGCACTATAAGAATTTAGGGTTAAACGTTTTTAAAAAGAAAAGAAAGAAAAGTGACACTTCAACTGACGAGCGACCAAGCGAATAATGTTACTGTAACACTTTATGAGACAGAGCAAACAGAATACGATTACTATCTATTCGTGTTTAAATCTGATCAGGAGCAAACAGAATACACCGTTCTAACTACAGACACTTCTACTAATCCTTTAAGGTGGAACACTATGTCCATTACTGAAGGTACAGACGATAGAACTAACGGTAGTGTAGTTTTGGGTAACGAAGGTTTCTATACTTACGAGGTGTATGGACAGGCTAGTTCAAGCAACCTAGATAAGGCTTTAGTGGATTCTGGTTTATTAGAACAGGGCAAGATGTTACTAGATGATGGCAATGGTCAAACGTTCGTTAGCAATGATATAGATAGCGACTTTGTAGTAAATAAAATTACTTCTTAATGAGTAAAGAAAACAAATACAACTTTATTTATGTAGGGTTCGATGCACATGAACCACCTGTATTTAAAGAAGCTAAGAATAAAGACTGGATTCTTTATGGTACTGATGGAAAGTGGAAGAACAGATACCCTGATTACCTAATAGAGCTTTACAACACTTCACCTAAACACAATGCCATTGTTAATGGTAAGGTGTCTTATATCGTAGGGCAAGGTTTTACTTGTGAAGGTACAATGGACTTATTAACCAAGTCTAAAGTAGAAGGTTTTATTAAGTCAGTAGGTAACGATAGTTTAAAAGAACTTAACTACAAGGTAGCTACAGATTTAGAATTATTTGGTGGTTATGCAGTAGAAACCATTCTTAATAGGGGTGGAGATAAGATAGCAGAACTTCACCATATTGATTTTTCTAAGATTCGTGTAAGTGTAGACGGTTCTAAATTCTACTACACCTCAGACTGGAAAAGTAGAAAGCCAGAAGAAAACGAAGACTTTAAAGAGTTTGTACCGTTTGATCCTGAGAACCCACAGAACAACTCTATAATCTACTACAAGACTTATAGACCCGACCTAAAAGAATACCCATTACCAAGTTATATAGGTTCTATTCCTTATATTGAGTCAGAAGCAGAGATAGCAAACTACACCTTAAATAACATTAAGTCTGGATTTGCAGCTTCTTTCATTATAAACTTCCACAATGGTGAACCTACACCAGATCAACAAGCGTGGATAGAAAAACAAATTAAAAAGAAGTTCACTGGATCTAACAACGCTGGAAGCTTTATGTTATCTTTTGATGACGGTAAAGATAAAGCGGTAGATGTTATTCCAATTCAGGACGATGGACACCAAGATAAATTCCTTAACCTAATCAAGCAGACAGGGCAAGAAATATACACAGGTCATGGTGTAACTAATCCTACTTTATTCGGTGTTAAGGAAGATGTAGGGCTAGGCAACAACGCAGATGAACTAAGAACAGCTTCAGAAGCTTTTCAAAATAGATACGTAACTCCTAAACAAGATCTTTTAGAAGAGTTATACAACAGTGTTTTAGTTTTTAACGGGCTTCCAGGGTGTTTAAAGATAATTAGAACAGAGGTAGTTAGTAAGCCTTTTAGCGAAGCTACGGTAACACAGGTAATGACTACAGAAGAAATTAGAGAGAAACTAGGATTACCTACAGAAGAGGTGAATGTTAACGAGGTAGCGGAAAGCCTTGGAACTATTTCTCCATTAGTAGCTACTAAAGTACTAGAGTCTATGACTTCAGATGAAATTAGAGCTATTGTAGGGCTACCACCTAGAACTAGACCGTCACAGCCTACACTATCTAGGCAGTTTTCTTCAGAAGAGTTCGAACAGCTATTTAAAGACTTAGAGAATAGTGGCATAAATGACGAAGACTACGAGGTAGTGTCTACTAAGTTCATGGATTACAACCCATTTGTAGAGCAGGAGAGAGCAGAGATGGATGAAAGAAGCATGATTAAACACGCTTTTGTTAGTGAATTAGGGCTTAATATTTTAAACCTACTAACAGACCACCCAGATATGACGGTAGAAGAAATATCTGTAGCAACAGGAGAGAGTGAACAGGTAGTAGAAAACGAAATCAACAAACTGCAAGAAGAAGGTAAGCTAAACGATAGCGGTAAGCCTGTAGAAAAAGAGGTGGAAGAAGTAGAAGAGGAATTGTTTATGGTATATAAATACGCTTTGAGACCAGATGCACCACCTTTGAAAGGTAGTTCTTCAAGACCATTCTGTGAAAGATTAATGAATCTATCTAATGCAATGAAAAGATCATGGACTAGGCAACAAATTAGTGGAATGAGAAACGGGCAGGGGTTAGATGTCTTTAGAAGTAGAGGTGGTTTTTATAATAACAACGGTGTAATAACACCCTATTGTAGACACATATGGGAAGGGAGACTAGTAAGAAAAAAATAAGCAGCTACCAAAGGCTAAAACAAAAGAAAGAGTTTTACGAATCGGAGTTATCACAACTAAAAGACGAGATAGAACACATGATAGAGTACCCATATAGTAGTAGAGCGCAAGGCTTTAGGAGGTCTATAAAAATAAAACTAGATTTAATATAATGGCTAGAGTAATATTAATAGATGCAGACTTCGTAAAGAAGAATAGCATAATAGATGACAATGTAGATGTAAAGCTTTTGAGGTCTGTAATATGGGTAGCCCAGAGGGAACACATTAAGCCTATTATAGGCACAGATTTGTGGGAAGAATTGCAAACGGCATACGACACTGGTGGAAGCCCTACAGCAGATGAAGAAACATTAGTTAACGATTATATCGCTAATGCTCTACTTCATTGGGTGGTGTTTGAATGGTGTATAGCAGGTCACTTCAAATTTAGGAATAAAGGAATTGAAAAGAAGAATAGCGACAATGCACAGCCTGTAGACTTCACAGAATTAAGATTCTTAATGGATCAATTCAGAAACAAAGCAGAAATGTGGACAGAAGACCTAGTAAGATTCTTAAACGCTAATGAAGACCTTTATCCAGCTTACTTAACCAACTCAGATATAGATGACCTCAACCCAAGAAACACAGCCTATACTACTAGTGTTTATCTAGGTGATGGGAGCGGTACATACTGCTGGAGGGATGAATACAGAGATTCAAAATAACTATGACTAAAAAGAAATTTAAAAACATTGACAAGAAACTAAGGGAATATGTCAACTCACAACCAGCTACAAGTAACATACAACCAGATAATAGCAAAGCTTCAAGAGTTCGTAGATCAACACGAACAAATTGAGACTTTTGGCAATGGTGATATATGGGAAGCGGTAGAGCATAACCAAGACACCCCTTTCAAATATCCTTTGATGTGGGCGCAGGATAACACCTGGACCATATCAGATAGAACTGTAGCTAGTGGATCAAGCACTATAGAAGCAACCTTTACTTTGTTTGTAATGGATTTAGTTAATAAAGACGAATCTAACGAAAACGAAGTAATGAGCGACACCCTACAATGCTTATTAGATTTACAAGCATATATAGAGAGGGATGCAGATACTAACTGGGATTTAGTACAGTTGGTAAGGAACACTTCTATGAATCCATTTACTGAGAGTCTAAACGATGAGGTAAGCGGATGGACTTACACGTTAACCCTAAAGCAACCGATGATATTCGATTCTTGTGGGGTTGTACCAAACTTAGGGAATGACATATTCATTAAAGGGTTATTTGCAGCAGGTGATGATACTATGGAAACCCTAACTATAGACTCTGATAGTGCAGGAACTTACACACTTATTAATGATGATGGTGGTAGTGGAGATATTACCCTAAACATTAACGGCGGCGGTGATGCAGCTTTCGTTAATCCTACGGTACTTAGTTCGGGTGACACAGTAATAGCTAAAAGAACAGTAACCACTTCAGCGGGGTTTTATAAAATAGTAGGAACTTATTAGTGAGTAAGCGGTTTATATATTACGGTAGTAACCTATCAACATGGACACCAGCTACTAAGGCAGGTCTTAAAAGATGGGGTATATATTCTAGTGGTGTCTTTCAGGATGCAGGAACAACCCCTTCAGGGAATGGTGACCCTGTGCAACAATGGAATGATCTAAGTGGTAACAGTAACCACTTTATCCAATTAACAGGAACTAAACAACCTTTAAAACAGGCTGGAAGCGTAGACTTTGATGGTAGTAACGATAGTATAGGGTCTAATAACGCTGATTTCAACCTAGATAGAACTAGCTGGGCTGTAGCTATTAGATTTAGATTAGACAATATAAGTGGTGAAAAGGCTATCTATTCAAAGTGGAGATCTTCAGATAACAATAGAGCCTTATTAATATACAAAGCTAACTCTGACAACAAAATAAAAGTAGGTATAAGCTTCGCTGGAACAGCACAAAACCTAACATTTGACACAGGTGTAGTACCTGTATTAGGACAATACTATAACCTGATTGTGTGGAGAGACGGTGATAATAAAAGGTATAAATATGACTTAGATAACGGAACAGCATTCGATAATGTAGGTCAGATCAACTCTACTTTTAATTCAGCAGAAGATACCATGCTAATGAATAGCGGTAATAATAGACCAGCAGACGGAGGTGTAGTAGCAGATTTATTCTATCACGCATCAATAGATGGAACAGACATAGCAGATATTAACACATATTTCAACTCACTTTAATGGAAGCAATAATTTACAATACAAGACCACAGCAAGAAGCCTTAGAAAACAGGCTAACTAATCATTTAAAAAATAACGATGCTGTACCACAGGCTATAAGAGATGCGGTAACAGACTACACCTTTTGTATGGATCACCCAACTAACGGAAAGGTAGCAGTAATCATAGAAAGATATGGTTATTACTGGAAGTATATAGAAACAGAATTAACAGCAGCAGAAATAAATAACATTATAACATTAACAGATGACTGGTATCCAGTTATAGAAGAAGCAGAATAATATGAAAGCAAATTACAACGCAGTAAGTGCAGCCCACGCAGGAGGGGTAGTAGTAAATGACACTACAGAATACGAAGCAAGTTTTGATGCTATCTACTTTGCAGAAGATACAGTAGTAGCTAGAATTGAAATTAACGGAGATACAACAACAGATGTAAAAGCTAACTACATTACCACAGCGGCAACAGCAGTAAAGGGAAATGTATACCTAACAGCACAAGGTGATGATTATTTTAGTGCAATTACCCTTACTTCAGGAAGTGTGGTAGTAATTCTTAGAGACTAATGAGTTACGGATTCGATTATAAATACCAAGCTAAAACGGACGGAGGTGGTTCAGGGGTAGACCCTACATCTATATCTGGGTTAAGGTTGTATTTTGATCCTACCTTATCTAGTTCTATCAATGGTGGTAGCCCATCTCCAGATGACCCTATTAGCTCCATACAGGATTTAAGTGCCTACGACAATGATGGTAGTCAAGCCACAGGAGTTAACCAGCCTCTATGGAAGACCGACTATATGGACTTCGATGGTAATAATGATTCACTAGAAGCAGATGGTATTGTATCAGATATGGCTAGTGCTACAGTGGGAACTATTTCTTTTTGGTTAAACCCGAACGATGCTACCCCAGGTGCTTCACAGTATCCTTTAGCTTTTAGTGCAGATGCAGTTAACGAAAGTTTATTCTGGTGGATAGATGCTAGTAGTAGAAGATTTACGGTAGCTTGTAGAGATGCAGGAGTTAACCAATGGATACTACACACGGATAACGCTGTACTATTAGATGGGCAGTGGTCTTTCCTAACCTTAAAGCATAATGGAACAGAAGCTAGTTTATATGTAGATGGAGAATTAGCAGATAGCAACTTCTCAACCTCAACAGATAAAACCAAATTCTTTAACGATTTAACAAGCTTGTCTAATTGTAGGTTGGGGTGTGTAGATATTAACGGATCTGGTGATACTGGACACTTCGCCTGTAAGATTCAACAATTAACGGTATACAATACTGAGTTGTCAGATGATCAGATAGCAGGTATTTATAACTGGAAACAACCAGCATAATGGAACTAATACAGAATATAGGAATTGATCTAGTTACCTTAGTGAGTTTGGTGGCTTATATAGTACGCATGGAGATGAAGCAGAAAGAATTAGTAGCAAGAAGAGAAGAAGATATTAAGCGATTAGAAGGTGAAATAGACAAACTAGAAGAACATTCTAACGAGAAGCTGATAGCTGTTAAGCATGGTAAGAAAGCACTAAAGGAAGAAGTAAAAGAAAAACTAGCCGAATTGAAGCACATGAACGACACTAGATTCACCAATGCTCACACGAGAATGGAGAAAATTGAGAACAATATGTCAACCCAATACAACGAACTTAGCTATAAAATATCTAGCGTGGAGAGCGTAGTATCTAAGGTAGATGGGAAGATGGATATACTAATCCAAAAAATAAAGTAATATGTATAAATTAAGTAAACGTTCTTACGAAAGACTAAACGGTATAGATGCTATCTTAGTAGCTATTGTAACAGAAGCCATTAAAGAATCACCTTTCGATTTTGGTATCCCTAGAAGTGGAGGAAAGCGAACAGCAGCAGAACAAAAGGAACTATTCGATAAAGGTAGAAGTAAAGCGGACGGCTATAATAAGAAGTCTTACCACCAGTCTGGAAAAGCGTTTGATATTTATGCGTATGTAGATGGTTCAGCTAGTTGGGAAGATGAACACCTAGAGCCAATAGCTAGACACATTCAAGAAGTAGCAAGGGATCAGTTCGATGTAGAATTAACATGGGGTGGTGATTGGAAGAGCTTCAAAGATATGCCACACTTTCAAATATAAGCCTATGGAAAAGGATAGAAAGAAGTTTAAAGATACTAAGGTTGGTAAATTCCTAAAGGAAAAAGCTCCAGGTATATTAGATACTGTAGGTGATGTATTGCCAGATAAAGGTGTTTTAGGCGTTGTAAAGGGCTTAATAGATAAAGATAGTGCTATCAGTCCAGAAGATAGAGAAAACGCCTTAGAACTGCTTAAAATGGATTTAGAAGAACTAGAGCTTCATGCAAAGGATAGAGATAGCGCAAGGAATAGAGAAGTAGAATTAGCTAAAGCAGGTGGCACTGACTGGATGATGTATGTAGCTGGCTTAGTTGGTTTGGGTTTATTTGTTTTTATAGTGGTTGCAGTGGTTTATATGCCACACCTAGCTGATAATAAACTACTTATTCATGTCTTAGGAATCATAGAAGGTGTTTGTACTTCCATATTTTTTTATTATTTTGGCAGCTCGAAAGGTTCTAATGATAAGAACCAGTTGTTAAAATAAAGCTAAATTAATGGGAAGAACAAAGAAGAGATACAGACTAACAGAAGTCGAGTATCAACACCTTGGTATCAAGCCAAACGCTAACAACCGTTCATGGTTGAGTGACGAACAAAGAAAACAGCTTTACCTATTCAGGGGATACGATGAAGCTATAATAGATGAGTGTATAGAGAAGGGGATAGAACCTTCTAACGTTAAGTATTACTGGCATAAATCAGAACACTTCAGCATCAATGCTACAAATTCACCAGAGAAGCTAGAAGAATTTAAAGATAGGATACTAGAAGAAATACAGAACTACTCACCTAAGTACCCTAAGATCAAACGAAAACCATCTAAAGACGGTCACTTACTTGTAATAGATCCAGCAGACATTCATATAGGGAAGCTCTGTAGTTCATTTGAAACAGGAGCTAATTACAATAATCAGATAGCAGTTAAGAGAGTTAAGGAAGGTGTGCAGGGTATCCTGGATAAATCAGCAGGCTTTAACATAGATCAAATATTATTCATAGGCGGTAACGATATTCTACACATAGACACCCCTAAAAGAACTACTACAAGTGGAACGCCACAAGACACAGATGGTATGTGGTACGACAACTTCTTAATAGCAAAAAGATTGTACATAGACATACTAGAAATGTTAGTTAGTATTGCAGATGTTCATTTCACTTTTAACCCTAGTAACCATGATTATACTAACGGGTTCTTCTTAGCCGATGTAATAAGCACCCATTTTAGAAATAGTAAAAACATTTCCTTTGATGTATCCATTAACCACAGGAAGTACTATAGTTACGGTTCAAATCTGATAGGTACTACTCATGGTGATGGTGCTAAACAAACAGACTTACCTTTATTAATGGCTTCAGAATCGGCTAACTGGAGCAGTTCTAAACATAGATACATTTACACCCACCACGTACACCACAAAACATCTAAAGATTATATTGGTGTAACTGTAGAGAGCTTACGAAGCCCATGCGAAAGTGATAGCTGGCATCATAGAAACGGTTATACAGGTGTGCCTAAAGCAGTAGAAGGGTTTCTTCATCATAAAAAATTCGGACAGATAGCTAGGTTAACCCATTTATTTTAGTATATTTGCCTATGCCTATTTCCAACGGGCTTTTTTGATTCATAATTTAGTTTTGATTTAGGGGGTGTAAAAGCCCCCTTTATTTTTTTTTATAAAAAAGTTTTACTAAGATGTAAAAGTTAAAGAAAGTTTTATATATTTGTAAAGAATTTAAAAACAAAAATTATGAAAAAGGAAGAACTATTTGATTTAGATGACTGTTATACATATCATCTAACGGACGGAATAACTGAATATAAACTACAAATAAACGAGGTAGAGAATGGTAATTGGTGGTGGAAGTTATGGATTCACGACAAGTACGAAAACTGTTTTAATATATTTTTCTTTACTGATACTGGCAACTGGGATGTCACAGCTATGCTTGGATCGTTATTTGCTCACGACCCTGATATCGACAGGTTTTTAATGGGCTTGAAGTTTGTGTTGGAGGACTGCGAAGAATGTGATGGAGAAGGCGAGGTTTTTATAGACACAACAATGCAGTGTATTAAACACGCAAGCGAGTGCTGTGGAGGTTGTGGCTACAATGTAGAATGCGAAGATTGCGAAGGAATAGGAACAGTTAAAAAAATATAATTATGAGTAAAGAACTATTTTTTGAAGAACGACAAAAGGAATCAACTATGTTTTGTAGATCATTTTTTGAAGGGTTAAATCCGACCCCACCTGTAGATGTAAGAGACATCTTAAAAAAGCAAACTAAAATAACTAACATTTCTAACTTGCCTTGTAATAGTGGTAGGTTTGAATTTTATAGTTTTATCTATGGCATATACAAGGGAAAGAACTACCTTGTAATGTATTACAAATCTAATATAGACAACCGTCCAACGGTGGAAATAATGCAGTATAGTGATTGCACAGAAGACCTTAAACTATTATTAATAGACTTATGTACCCAGAAACAGATAAGATTAAAATGGACTTCTTAGAGTGGAAGAAGTACATAACAGAAGAGTTAACTAAAACAAAGATTAAGAATTATGAAAATGAACTTAAAGAAAAGAGCGAAAGAGAAAGGGCTAAACCTGCTGGAGTTGGGAAGAATCCTTTTTCCAGGGAAAGCGGAAAGTACAGTTAGTCAATACATGACTATGATAACACAGGGTAAAAGGCTATCTTTGTTAACCCCTGACAGGGTTTATATAATATGTGAAAAGCTAGACCTTCAGCCAGAAGACTTAGGAGTAACAATAGAAACAAAACAAATAGTAAACTATGAAAAGTAAAATTAAAAACGTACAGGGAGCAGGAGACTTCATGTATAATGGGACTCAGTACTTCAGCTACGAGTACGAAATGGAAACGGGTGAAATCTTTAAAGCCTTTCACAAATCACAAGGTAAGTTTTCTATAGGTGACGAAGTAGAGTTTGAGATAACTGGAAAGGATAAACAAGGAAACCCGAAAGGCAAACTTTCTAAACCATCTACTTATCAACCTAGACAAGGCGGTGCTAAAACCTTTAAGGCAGATCCTCTAAAACAACAAAGCATTGAAATGCAGGTATGCTTAAAAGAAGCTAGAGAATACCTAGAGCATAGAGGGTATGAAAAGACAGGTATGATACCTCAATTAGATGAGATCATAGAAGCAGCAGAGTATTTACATTCAAAACTATTTAAGTAATGAGTACAATAATAAGAGGGGTATTAACCCAAATAAAGGAAAAGATGACTTTCGATAGTGGATTTGTTAAACAATCTATAGTGATCCAAACAAAAGAAAACTATCCACAGTCAATTCAAATAGACTTCACTAAGGAAAAGACTAGCCTTATTGAGAACATGGCAGCAGGTGCAGAGTACGATGTCTATGTTAATATCAGAGGTAGAGAATACAACGGCAAGCACTACGTTAATTTAGAAGCCTGGAAAGTAACTGGCTATATGTCTTCAGAAGGTAGAGAAGCAATGGATAAAGCCAACACTGAAAGCTTAAAGAAAGCAGTAGATGTCTTAAAAGCTAATACTGATTTTGAAACACAGGAAGATGACCTTCCATTCTAAACTATGACTATGAAAAAAGAAGACTTAGTTAACATAGATTTAGACGTTTATAACGTACTAAAGGAATACGAAGGTAGGCAAGATACGGCTTTTATATTTTTAAGGGCTTACGATGACGGAAACAGAATAGATGCTAGTAATATAGTTGGAGGTGGAATAGATCCACTACACCATTCAATTATAGCTAGTATGGAAGATAATACAGAGCTTAAAGACTTAATATTAAATTCCTTCCTAAACTACCTTAGAGATAAGCCAGATGAATTAGATGAACTCCATGAGACTCTAACCAACATCAAAGAAGGGAATACAAATTTCCCTACCACTAACTTGTATAACGAAGATTAATTTGTTATATTCGTGGTGAGGTTTGCGGAGGCATCCCTGTAAAAGGTTTTTCACGGTTCCTTTCCTCACTACTTTTTTTAACCGTGACTTATAAAAACCAGACACATGGCAAAAGACAAGAAATCTTTCTTAGTGTATTGTGACCTAATACACACAATAGAACACCTATCTTTAGAAGAGCGTGGTAAAGTGTTTACATGGTTGTTAGAATACACAAACGACATGAATCCCGAACCACTTCCAGGGCTACTTAGTGCAGTAGTAGAACCTATTAAACAGCAATTAAAAAGGGATTTAGACAAGTACGAAAACATCTGTAACCGTAACAGAATCAACGGGTTAAAAGGCGGTAGACCTAAAAACCCAAAGAAACCCACTGGGTTATCTGGGAACCCAAAGAAACCCAAAAAACCCGATACAGATACAGATACAGATACAGTAATAGATAAAGATAAAGATATATTTAATGTTTACACCATTATTAATCCAGATAAAAAAGACCTGTTAGAAAGGTGGTTAAGTTATAGAAAAGAACTAGGTAAACCTGTAGTAGTTCAATCTACACTAACATCATTAGCTAAACGGTTTAATAAAGAGTCTTATGCTAAAGTAGAATTTACGGTTAACAGCTCAATAGACAATCAGTACCAAGGATTATTCTGGGACAGGTTTAAGAACAATACTACTAGCTCGGTGGGTAAAATGGATATGAGAAACTTCTAGGGTATGGACAAATTTATAGAATGGAATACCCTGGAGTTTAAGAAACAGAAGGGGAAAGAAAAGCTGCGCTGCCCGTCATGCGATGGCACACGATCAGACAAGAAAGACAAAAGCCTTTTAGTTAATCATGATGAAGGCTATGGTAAATGCTTCTACTGTGAAGCGTTAACCTTCAAAGAGTCTTTTAAACCTACTCAAAAGAGCTACACACTACCACCACAGGAATGGAAGAACTACACTAACCTATCAGAAAACCTAGTTAAATGGGTGGAGGATCAGAGAAAGATACCACAAAGCACCCTACTAAATTTAGGTGTAACTGAAGAGAAAGCCTACCAGCCACAACTAAAGAAGGAAGTAAATAACATAGTATTCAACTACTTCGAGGGTGAAACATTGGTTAACAAGAAATACAGATCAGGTAGTAAGAACTTTACACAATCTACTGGAGGTAAACCGATTTTATACAACATCAATTCCTGCATAGGTGCAGAAGAAATCATTATCGTAGAAGGTGAATTTGATGTACTTGCTCTGTATTCAGAAGGTTATAGAAACGTGGTTAGTATTCCAAACGGTGCAAATGATAATGATGATTACTGGAAGAACTCAGAACCCTACCTAAAGGACGTAGAAAGGTTTATTATTGCAGTAGACAACGATGAAAAAGGAAACCAGATAAAAGAGAAGATAGCCCAAAGGCTGGGAAGATGGCGGTGCGAGTATATCGAATGGGAGCATAAAGATGCAAATGGCGATTTAATAAACGGGTGTTTAAAGAGATCCTACGAGAATAGAAAGCGGTTTCCTGTTTCAGGCACATGGACTGTAGGAGATTTAAGAGATGATATTTACAATCTTTATAACAATGGTTTGCCAGATACAATCACCCCACAACATAACTGCTTTGGAGATTTAAAGAAAATCTTCACAGGTATGAGAGGTCACCTGTGTACAATTACGGGTATACCTTCACATGGTAAGAGTAACTTCAGCGAATGGTATATTCTAAACTTGCTGAAAGATTATGATATGAAGGCAAGCTTCTTTTCACCTGAACACAGCCCAATGGAATTACACCAGGTCAACTTCATTCAGAAAGCAGTAGGTAAGAACTTCTGGAAGTCCATGGATGGAATAGACCGAATTACACCAGCCGACATAGAGAGATATGTTAAATGGGCTAACCAAAAGCTTTATATCACCCTAGCAGATAAGGGAGAGTTTCCAACATGGGATTGGCTACTAGATAAGTTTAAAGAGCAGATGTATAGTTATGGGGTTGACATATTCGTAGTAGATGCTTTTAACAAGGTTCTACTACCTAAAGGAAACAAGCTAGACATGATCAACGAAGTACTAACTAAGTTAACAGCCTTTGCACAGATGCACAATGTAATGGTGTTTCTAGTTGCTCACCCTACCAAGATGAAAAAGAACGAAGCTGGCAAGTATGATATGCCAACGTTATACGATGTGTCAGGTAGTGCAGACTTTAGAAACCAAACACATGACGGTTTTGGGGTGTACAGAGTCTTCCAAACAGAATCAGAAGAAGGTAAAACAATCTTTACTAACCTAAAGACTAAGCTAAGTTTTCAGGGTCAGATAGGAGAGCAAGTAGAATTTAGCTACCATATACCAACAGGAAGATACTACGCCAAAGGAACACCACCACCACTGTTTGATATGACCCAAACAGAACACCAACCAGAACCACAAATAGAATTTAACCCACAAATCAAAGACGAATTTTTAACCCACACAGAAGATTGGGAATAGAATTATTTTATATATTAGTAAAAAATTATATTATGAAACAAACTAAACCAGTAGAACTACAGTTCCAAAGAATAGATGAAGTCAAACGCTTCAAAATAGTAGAAGAGTTCAACAAAGGAAAGTTAAACCTAAAAGAAATAGCAGACAGATACAACACCACAGAGTCTAGTATTAGCTACATCATTACTAAACACTTTGAAGAAAAGGTTAAAAGCATCCACAGAGGTTTAGTATTAGCACCTATGTACTGGGGTAAGAATGAACCCTACTATGAGAATGAATGGGACTACGGCACTAGCTTTAGAAATTACGAATTTGACGAATCAGATCCAGAATTTTATCTATGAAAGTTTTAAATTTATATGCCTGTCTAGGTGGTAATAGATTACTGTGGGACAACTGCGAAGTAACAGCAGTAGAGTTAGACCCTGAGTTAGCTAGAATGTATCAGGAAAGCTTTCCTGACGATACTGTAATTATAGGCGATGCACACCAATACTTACTAGACCATTACAAAGAATTTGATTTTATATGGAGTTCACCACCATGCCCCACACATTCTCGAATGGTTAAAGCTACCAAACATTCAATAGATGTTTATCCAGATATGAAGCTTTATGAAGAAATTATATTTTTAAAACACAAGTTTAATGGCAGGTGGTGTGTAGAAAATGTTATATCTTATTATGAGCCACTGATAACCCCGTACAAATCCAGCCGCCATTATTACTGGGCGAATTTCATTATAACTCCAGCCGAAGGCTTGCCAAAGATCAAAGACATGAGTAGAGCCACCAGAACACAAATGGCTGAATATTTAGGCTTCAACTATCCTGGTAAAAACTATTACATAAAAGGCAATCACGATCCAGCCCAAGTGTTAAGGAATTGCATACACCCAATAGAGGGCAAGCACATCTTCGATCTAGCCAGAGGAATCATAAGAAAATCTAACACCAAACAAACAACCATCTTTGATGAGTAAAAAAGGCACTAGACTATGTAAAAGCTGTAAGAAGCGATTTAAGGCACTTTCTAATAGTCATTGGTGCTGTTCTATAGAATGTTCGTTAGAGTTCGTTAGAACGCAGGAAAATAAGCGACAGGCTAAAGAATGGGTAAAAGAAAAGAAGCAACGTATACAAAAGCTTAAAACATGGTCAGATCATTACCAAGACACTCTAAAGATATTTAACAAGTATATTCGGTTAAGGGATAAGGATAAACCATGTATTAGCTGTGGTGCTTCTCCAGGTACTTACAAAATAACTTCAGGGCATTACTATCCACAGGGGCAATATAGAGGTATAGCACTACACGAAGATAACGCACATGGACAGTGCTGGTATAATTGCAATAAAAACAAACATGGTAATCTAGCAGAGTATAGGCATGGTTTGATCAATCGAATAGGGCTAGAAGCGGTAGAAGAGTTAGATAGACTTAGAAACGAAACTATAAAGCCGTCTATACCAGAGTTAATTGAAATGCAAGTAAAACTAAAAGATAAGATAAAACATTTGCAGAATAAATAAAACTTTATACATTTGTAAAAAACTAAGATTATGATTTACGATTTATCAAAGACTGTAGACCAAAACAAATTCAAGTTGAGGTGCAGAAAGCTTTACGAAGATCAGAAAGTAGTAGAGCTTAAAACAAAGTCTAATAAAAGAACACTACCACAGAACTCTTATTTACATTTATTACTAGCTTACTTCGCTTCACAGACAGGTTACAGTACTTCCTATGTAAAGTTAGAACTATTCAAGAAGGTGGTTAATAGAGAAGTGTTTAGAGTAGTTGTAATGGGTTCAATGGGTGAAGTAGAAGACTGGAAGAGTTCAGCAAGCCTAGACAAGGATCAGATGAGGATAAGCATAGATAGATTTAAGAGATGGTCTATACAAGAAGCTGGTATACTTCTACCAGATGCAGAAGATAGAGAGTTCATTGTAGAATGTGAGAAAGAAATAGAAAACGTAAAGCCATGGATATGAGAACAGTTAACTCAATTTCAGGAGGTAAGACATCTGCTTATATTGCGGCTAATTATCCAGCCGATTATGATCTTTTCTCCTTGGTCAGGACTGAAGATAAAAAATGTATGTTTCCCGATCCTAAATTAAGACAAGAAGTGAGCGATCGAATCGGAAAGGAGTTCATCGGAACCCTCGAAGATGATACGATCATTTATACAATCATGGATTTAGAGCAATTAATTGGTAGATCAATCACATGGGTGACAGGGTATACATTCGAAAACGTGATCGAAAAACACGGCAATTATCTACCTAATAAAATGGCTCGATATTGCACAACAGACCTAAAGACTATACCCATAGCCACATGGCTACACAATAACGGCTTAAACCCTGTTAAGATGAGGTTTGGATATAGAGCCAACGAAACTAATAGAGCAGTTAACATGGTGTCCAACCTAGTTGATGGAGTTACAAAGGTTAAAATTATAACAGGTAAGCGAGGTAGACAAAATAAATGGACAACCATACCTTATTGTTCTCCTGAATTTCCATTAATTGAAGCGGGTATTTTCAGGGATAATATTGAGGAGTATTGGAAGGACAAACCAGTAAGATTCGCAAAGCATAACAACTGTATTGGATGCTGGTGGCGTTCTCCTTTATTCCTAAAAAAGAAACAGCAAGAACACCCGAACAAGTTCGATTGGTTTATTAATCAAGAAAACAACTCTAAAGGCACGTTTAGGAGTGACGTTAGCTATGAGACTATAAAAAAATGGAATCCACAATTCGAGTTATTTGATGATGACTTTAGTGAGTGTGATTCAGGATACTGTGGACTATGAAATTACTATTAATACTACTACCCCTATCTGTATTTAGTCAGACTAAGCTAGAGGTAAAAGCATATATTAAAGCACTGAATGTAGAACACGAAGATATAATCTACAGACAAGTGTTAAAAGAAACAGGACACTTAAAATGTACCAACTGTAGTTTAGATAATAATAATCTATTCGGATTCAGATGGAATCATAAATATCTGGAGTTTGACACATGGCAGGAATCTATACACTACTACCTTAAATGGAGAATAAGAAAAGGCTATCATGGTCAGGACTACTACCAGTTCTTAACAGATAAGTGGGGCGCACCAAACATGGATAGATATATTAACACACTAAAACAAATAAGGATTTAACGCTTAGTGTAACAGGTCGTTTTAATGCCTGTTACATATTGTTAGGCACAGTTTTTAACCAATAAAAATAATAGAATGATAGATTTAAGATTAGGTGATTGCCTTGAAGTAATGAAAACGATTGAAGATAATAGTATTAATATGATACTTTGTGATTTACCATATAATACAACAGGTATGAAATGGGATATAAAAATACCTTTAGATAAACTATGGAAAGAATACAATAGAATTATAAAAGATAACGGTGTTATATGCCTTACTGCTGCACAACCATTTACTTCTGAATTAGTAATGAGTAATAGAGAGATGTTTATGTATGAATGGATATGGGATAAACATATAGCAAGAGGTATGCACAGGGCAAAAGAACAACCTATGAGAAAGCACGAAAATATATTAATATTTAGTAAAACAAGAAAGCATAAATATAACCCAATAATGGTGAAAAGAGATAAGCCTGTTACCGTTAAAAATTACATAAAAAGAGATACAAGCGGAGAGCGTAAAGGAGGTAGATATAAAGACAATACCAAAACGTACACCTACACTCACAAACACCCTACAACGATAATAACAGATAAATGGGAAGCCAATAAAGGTAAATTACACCCAACTCAAAAACCTGTTAGTTTAATGGAGTACTTAATTGAAACCTACACAGATGATTTGGATTATGTTTTAGATAATACAATGGGGTCTGGTTCAACTATGGTAGCGTGTAGAAACCTAAACAGACACGGAATAGGAATAGAGAAAGAAGAAAAGTATTTTAAAATAGCACAAGAGCGAATTAATAGTACATTGTTTTAATTGTGCATAACGGTTTGGCTATGCACCGTTTTAATGGTGTATAGGTGTTGTTGGCAACTGTACTGATGTTAAATAAATAATTATGGAAAATAAAAAAGAATGTTTACACGAATTTGAAAGCGTGTATTATGGTAGCGAATGGGCTGTAGAATGCAAAAAGTGTGAAAAAGATATTTACGACATACACGAAAGAGAAGATGCTAACAAAGTGATAAATGAGCGAATACTTAAAGGCAGTCAGGAAACGTCACACCAGAAAAAATGGTGGTTTAGTATTTTTAAAACAAGCTGAGTATTGTTGCCAACACAAAACTAAAAAGCGTTTAAATGCTTTTTTAGTGACTGTTAACCCACGTTTTTAATGTGGGTATGTTTATAACTTTAATAGAAAACCTACGTATATAATTAATTATTAGTATATTGCGAAGGAAATGTTTGAGGAACTAGAACAAAACCTGGATAGAATATGCCGTTCGATTACAAAAAACGGAGACTTAGCAGAAGACTTAAAGCAAGAAGTGTACTTAGTAATCCTGAAGAGAGACTACGAGCAGATGTACGAGGAAGGGACTCTATTCGCTTTTGCTTTTGGTGTAGCATATCGCCTTTATAACTTCCCTAAGTCATCCTTCTACAAGAAACATAGAAGGTATAGGTTCAAAGAATGTTCTGAGTTAGACCAGGTAACAGATGAACCTAGCCAAGAATGGCATATAGAAGTAGATGAGATCCTACACGGATTAGATGAGATGGAGCGTATCTGGGTTAGGGAATGGCTTAGACGTAACTGTAGCACAAGTAAATTAAGTAGGGATGCTAAGATCAGCAGACCAAGTATAAAAGAAAGATTAGAACAAATATTTAAAGAGATAAGATGTACTGGATTAAATTAGTAGGAGTGATTGTAATGGTATCAGCCATTGCACATTTTTGGCTTAACGAGGTTAGGCATATGATACAGGATGCTTTAGTTCATAAGGTAAAGCCAGAAGTGTTTAAGTTTAGACAGTGGTGGAATAACAAACCATTTAACTGTGTAGCGTGTTTATCTATGTGGAGCAGTATTATATGCTTCATCTTATTAGGTGAACCATTAGTATTCGGAATCTACTTACTATCAATATACTTAGACAAAGAATGAGTTTTTGGAAAGACATAGAACCGTTTATAGAGCCTTTAAGAAGGTATAAGAAGGGGAGAACTTACGCAGATCCAGATACCAATAGACTGATGTTAGCCTTTTACAAGAAGCATATTAACTCTAGTTACAGGGGTAATGCTGGTTGTAGAAACTGTTTAAAGACTATTTACGGTGTAATGATAGCAGAGTATGAAAGAAGACCCAGAAGAGGAAAGAAAAAGAAACTATAACTACATTAGCTATGCTGAGATATGGCACGAGGTAGCAGAAGATGGTAAACTATACACGGTTACCCATTGGAGTTCTGGCAACCAAGCCAACTGGGAAAGCAATGGAGTAATAGAATGGGGTGACAACTTAGAATTTGATTTAATAATAGACATAAATAATAATTAAAATGGCAGAAGAAGAAGACAGCACAGCGAGCTTAGTATTAAGATTAGTATACGCAGCAGCCTTAATAGGCTTTGCTATATGGTTATGGTTATGATAACAAAGGAATACAACAACAGACAGAACGCCCGACAGATTAGGGAACGACATTTCTATAATGGAACTACTCTGGAGATGAAGAAGGTAATGGACTTACTAAAAGAATCTATCTACTTTTCAGAAGATCCTAAACCAGTAACCCAGAACTATCATAGGTTCGACATAATACAAGCTACTAAGAAGGCTAGAAAATCATTGAACTAAATAACAAGGAGATATGAAGAAACTAACACCTAAACAACAGAAGTTTGCAGAACTATGTGTAGAGCTAGGTAATCAATCAGAAGCATATAGACAAGCTTATGA
>Ga0098074_1000430_pt1 | contig 29087 bp, 9 predicted proteins | sample 32_taG_FD_75064 | JGI IMG/M metagenome (GOLD analysis project Ga0098074, IMG submission 75064) | Marine viral communities from the Gulf of Mexico - 32_GoM_OMZ_CsCl metaG | ecosystem: Environmental > Aquatic > Marine > Oceanic | place: Atlantic Ocean: Gulf of Mexico | collected 2015-07-12
AACAGCTTTATTGAAACACAAGAAAAGTATTTTGATGTTGAGGTAGAAGATTTAGAATATGACGACACAAATAAAGAAGAAGAGACGGCCACGCCGGAAGAATAACTATTTTACAAAAGTGCACGAGAATGCCATTATAAGATATGCTTTAACTGACAGCAAGGCAGAAAGAACTGATCTTTATATATCTTATATTGGACCTGCTTTTGATGAAATGGTTGATAAGATTGTGTATACGTACAAATTTAATAATCTTCCAAATATTGATTATTTAAAAGATGATTGCAAACTTTGGCTTATAACAATTTTAGACAAGTACGATACAACTAGAAACTCTAAAGCTTTTTCTTACTTTAGTGTCATTACAAAAAATTGGTTTATTCATAAAGTAAAGCAAAACTCTAAAAAACTTAAACGTGATTTACAGTATGAAGACTTAAATGATGAAACTGAAATCGAACAATTTATTACTGAGAATACCTACGAAACCAATAGAGAACAGCAAGAATTTTGGCAACATTTATTTGGTGAAATGGATAAGTGGGAAAAATTAAAATTAAAAGAAACAGAAAGGAAAGTTCTACAAGCTATAAAGATCCTATTTAACAGCACTGATGATATAGAAATTTTTAATAAAAAAGCTATTTATCTGTATATGCGTGAGATCACTGGTTTAAATACAAAACAAATTGTCAACAATTTAAACAGGATTAGAAAAAGATATAGGATGTTTAAAGTAGAATGGGAAAAAGGAAACATATAAACTCTCAAGAATTTGTCGAAGAAGCTATAAAAAATATCAGAGATGATAGAGCCATGGCTTCAACTCTCTTAATAGAGTTAATGAAAGTTCTCAAAACTGATGAAACAAAACATCAGTATTCTGGCCCAGTTGCAGCCAAATATCTAGAGACCTTGCAACGCTCCAACGAGCAGTTAGTAAAATTAGCCTCTTTAATATCAAAAAAAGAGTCAACTAGCACGAATTTATCACAGCTAGAGAAGTCTGAGATCTATGACTTAATTAACGATACAGAGGAATAATTTTATGGCTAATACTGTTGAACCTGGTACATATGATTCTAAAGCAGATCCTAGAGCCCTAGAGGCAAATTTATTAGCTAGTCAAATAGGTGATGCAGTATATTATTATAATAATAAACCTAGGTTTTATGAGGGTGAAACTGCTAAGCAGCTCATCCGAAGCACTTTAGAAGAAAATTTTACATATGAAGCAGAATTAAAAGGTAAACATTTAATAGCATATGTTACAAGGGTTTTAAAAGATGATGAAAGTATTGCCCTTTTAAATAATGAATCAAATAGAAGCAGGATTAATGACTTAAAAAATAGAAAAATTGTTTTCGCGCATGTCTTAGGGTTCGAAGGGCATGGATTACCAAGAAGTAAAAATGATGAAATGTTACAAACCATGGTCGGCGCGTATTATTCTTTTAAGGAAGATAGTGACAATGAATTCAATAATGTTAAAAAAGGTTCATACGTTTGGGTAAAAATATTTGGTGAGAATACGGCTGAAAAGATTGAAGGTTTTTCTGGGCAGTTAATAGGTCTTTTTGCACATGCGCAACCTCTTGTAGATTTAGTAGTCGATGAGCGCTCGAAAATAAAATTTTCACCTTCATGTAAAACAGAATTAGGATATACTGGCTTGTCTGGTAAATTATTAAGAGGTTTAACAGATCCTAGACCATCTGTTGGTCAGCCAGTTATAAGAAAATTTAAAACTAAAATAAAAACTGGTATATACGGAAATGGTTCTGCTCAGACAAAAGCGCACTTTAATCAATGTTTATATTCTCATAAACAATCTTTTGGTTATGAAGTATCTCCGTCTACAAACCGAGAAATGACTTTGGGGTCTCGCAACTCATTTATATGGGTTGGGCACTTAAGGAATAATGGGTATTTAGATATTTTAGATCGTCCAGCTGATCTAGGTCGAGAGACGATCATATATGCACCGATGACACTTAATGTGTATGCCCCCATAGAAATAAAGTATTATTTTCACGATCGCGGAGGATTTGGAACAGCATGGACTAATGGTCCGTATAGCACAACTGATAATGCGATTGAAAATGCGACTGATGTTGGGAACGATTTTACTGAGAAAGTTGCGCCTGGTATTGCTGACATGATTAGAGATAAAAGAAATTTTATACTTGTTATTCCAGAAATGGCTTTCTCTAGAGGCTTTGGCACTGCAGATGTTGAAGACGACGCTATTCTAAAATACCAAACACTTCTAGGAGAGAATGAAAATCCAATTAAAATTGGAGAGAAACCTAGTTCTAAAGTGCAAACAATAAGAAGTAAACTCAAGTCTGAATCAGCACCAATTGTAATGAAATACCTAAAAAGAAAAATTTCACTCAACGGTCCTGAATCAATCACAGTATTGCAAAAAACACATCTAAGAGAAAGAGAGACTGTTACTTTTGATGGATCTTATACTGGAGGTAATTTTAGTAATTTTGATGCTGAAGTATTAGAGGTTATAAGGCAATACCTAGGACAATCAGCTTTTGACAACATAACATATAAATCAATTATAGCTGATGGATTAGGCGCAATTAATATGGCTTCCATGGCTAAAACATACCCAACTTATGGTCAGCAGTCAGGATTTAATAATGTTGTTATTGACAGAATTGATTATATTGAGAATGGTCAAAACTTAGGAAATAGTTATAATTTTTCTGAATCTCCTCTGTTGTCTTTTTATAGGGATTATATTAGTATAAGTCCTCGTTTTCCTAGGTTAGAATTTAATTATGTAGGGTTATCTAAACCGCCGGCTCCATCAGGCGACGGAGAACGATTTCCTGGAAAAAAAATGTTTAATGAGATAGGCTTTGTAACTGAGTATTTAAAAGGTATAAAAAATTCTGGGCCGCCTGAACAAAGGTTTTTTGCAGAGCCACTTGGAACATCAGGGCCTTTAATAAGCATGCACACAGTGTCTGAAGTAGATCTAGGTGCAAAATATAGTTTTTATTTAAGGACTGATTCTGACAGGATGTTGACTAGCCAGAATCAAATACCAAATAGTACCTTAATTAATTTGCCTTCTGACGACAATGTGCCCGATCATGCTGGCTCATCGGCTAGAAGATTGTCCGATGGCGTCTTACAAGAATATGCAAAAAAGAAACAAGATCTTGTGCCTGACCTTAAAAGCTATGAGTCTTTAATAGAAAGTTTAGATGATCCAATAAATCGCTTACGTGTTCCCGAAATCTACCGTAAAAATACGAGTGAATATTTAAAAAATAGAGTTGATTATCACAAATATGAGGAAATTATAAGACAAGAAATAGAGATAAAGAGGTATAAGAGAAATAGAGCTAAGATGGTGATGGTTTTAAATGATAAGAAAAATGGTATTTTAAAACAGTTAGAAGAAAAGAAAGCTTTTTTAAATTCACAAGAAGAATTTAATACTATTTTTCCTAAAAACTCAAATAACGTTAATTCTTTTTCCATATATTTTGATTTTAACGAAAAAAATGTACCAGTCAATAAAGATTATACTTTTAAGACTGCATATGAAAGATTGAAAAAAGATGATTTAAAAGTACCCACTTTTAATCAACAAACTGAGCAGAAAATTTTTGTTGCACAATTCGCTAAAGAGGATTACTCTGGACAACTATCTGGTATATTTGATATAATATGTAGAGAAATAGCTCAAGGCGAGGCCTTGGAGGAACTAAAAAATTCAATTGAAAAAACAATAGAAAGCTTAGAGCCACTTGAAACAGTTGGGCCTGCAAATAATGAAGAGTGTGCGCCTGCTCCACTAACACTAGACTTTTTAAGAAGAAATGAAGCACCGGTTACTTTTAATCGCGCTGACAGAAGAATTGATGAACTAGCTTGTGAGGGCAAAAACATTAGAGTTGTTTCAAATTATCGTGATTTGAGACAAATGATAGAATGGGATCCTAATATACCAAGTTTAAAATCAGAAGTGACTAGCAAAAAAGGTATTAATGCAGCTACAAGCTTGACTTCGACTGCTCAGGATGGTCTTTATCGCACAAAACATTTTAAGTATAAATCTAGAGGCAGGAACAATAGCATCAAATTTAGAAATAGTCCACCAATATGGGCTTGTATATCTAAAAAAGTAGAAGAAGCATGGGAAGCTGCTTGTAATATATCCGGGTACGTTCCATTCAGGGTGTTTAACGGAATAAAAGGATTTTTAGATCCATCATTGGGTGATTCTGCTGATCCTACTCCTGGAATTAATATATACCAAAGCGGAATTGAAGTTGGGACCTGGGGATTGACTTTAACTGTTGACAATCCGATCGCTCCTTATAATGGTAGTGGAGATCCTGTATATAGTGTGTTTACAAACACATGGTCTGGTAAATTTTTAGAAACATATCAAGACGAATTATATGAACTGGGTGTATTATCAGATTTAACTTTCTCTAGCCTTGACGGCACTTTTGGAATATCGGGCAGATATTTAGACAATGCTTATGAAGGATTTTTTTCTAGGGAGAAAAGAAAAGCAGAAAACTGGAAAAATGCATCTGATTCATCTTATAACGATTCAACAGAAGAACAATATGATAATGTTATGAATTCTGCAGATGGTTCAGATATTGTGCCCGATGGTGCAAACCCACTTCTTTGGGTTTTAACTTTTTGTGAAAGAAGTGGAATGAAATGGGGAAATTCATTTTTTATGAGAAAAAGACATAGAGGTCCTAGAGAGGGAATACAATTTTTTGGCTTTGCAAATCGATCTGATACACCAATTTCTTGGGATCTAGCAGAACAAAAAAGAATTTCAGCTATTTATGGTATAGAAGATGTAGTAGCAAGAGTAAATGCAATTTCTTTTCCACAGACAACTTATGACGCACACATGCATTTTCAATACTATTCAGGGCCAGCAATCATTCCATGGAAAGAAATTGAAGGGTATCGAGGATAAGAAAAAAAATGAGTGTTAGAATTCATGCTTCAACATCACAAGCTGCCGGCTTAACTTACTATACTTTTAATGTCGCTAATGAAAATGGCGAGATTGAAGCTAGATCTTTCACAAATAGAGCTAAAGCCGAGCAATTTTTAAATGAACAAAAACAAAAGTATCCAGAAGCTAGTATTAATAACAAGCCTTTAAAAAGCTCAGATCCATTCAATGACGGTACTTTTGTAGATCAAAGTGATACTAGCGGTCAATCATTTCAAGCACCCGTTGGCACTGGGCAAAAATATGATAAAAATGGTAACCTACTGCCGGCTGGACAAACAGAGACTACAGTTAGTGTAAGAAACATTGGAGAAGATAATCCAAGCGTAGCTGCTGTAAGTGATCAAACTAACAGCGAGGTCACGGGTCGCCCAGCCAGACTTTCTAAAGAAGCAAGGGATTACTGTGGCCTAAACCAGGAAGATTTTCAAGTTATAAAATCTTTAGTTGCTGCTGACATTGAAGAAAGAGTTGGTGGAACTTTAGGTGGTCATAGAATTCAGGCAAGAGTAAAAAGATTAAACTATGAATGTGAACACACAATTCAAGGCCCTGATAATAATGCATTTATTGTTTTAGGAAATGATCGCACTAGTGATCTTACAGACCCAGGTCATGGTGAAAAAGGTCATACACAGTGTGATGCTATAGATATTGTTGCTGGCCTGGGTGGATATTGCCCACAGGAAATTGAGAAAATAGAGGTAGAAGATTCTAGGACCGGAGAGTTAGTAGTTCAAGAATCACCAGTTCAAACTAATCCTAATTTTTATGTAGATGCCGCTAGAATTTATATCTCTCAGAAAACAAATTGTGATAGGAATTTCGGAATTGGTAGGTTTGGCAAGAAAACTACAAATAGTGGCGAGGAAGATTCTCGTAGTGCTAAAGATATAGGCAAATATGGTGGAAAATCTGCAGTTGTAGCTAAGGCAGATAACATTAGATTAATTGGTCGTGAAAGCATAAGAATTGTTACAGGTACGGATCAATTTAATTCAGTTGGGGGTAAAATTACTGGCAAGCATGGTATAGAATTAATAGCCATGAATAAAGTAGAAGATTTACAGCCTTTAGTAAAAGGTCAAAATTTAGCTCTAGCTTTGACAGTTATGCTTAATAATATTGAGGCAATAACAGAGATATTTCAAGCTTACGTAGATTATCAAATGAAATTTAATAAAGCATTAAGCCAACATACTCATATAACACCTTTTTATGCTGGTAAAAGTCTGCCTTCTGAAAAAGCTATGGTGGGTGGTATACAATGTGATATTGACACTATGCTTAAAACAAATTTGTCAGTTATTAAACAAATTACTAATTTACAAGGTGTAAAAACTAACTTTTTATCGCCCAGCGGAGACGCTTATATCATGAGTCGCTTAAACAAGACTAACTAGGAAAAAATATGGCTCTCAAGAAAAAACAAACACTTTTTAAGAAAATTCAAAATATATTTAAAGGAGGCTCGAATGGCAATGGCGAAGGCTTAAGCGACACAGGCGGCCTAGCTCCTTTTAATGAGTCGGATGGAGAAAGCGACGGTGTACACGACTTTGTAAGCTTTGTCTTAGAACAAGAATTAAACGATATAGAATTAGATAATACTTGGTCTTTAGAACAAAATCAAAATGTTGCGCAGAATGATTTTTTATATAAAGCAAATTATATGATTAATCAATATTCTGAAAAACAGTTACAAGACAATGGAAATCCTGCTTTGTTACCAGCAGGCCTTATAGATTATTCTGAACCGTTTTGGGAAGATGATTTTCCTGATAATATGGCGCCCCCTGCAGGAGATATTGTTTCAGCAGGTGGTTTTACTGGCGAATATGGAGAAAAGCCATCTGAAAATGACAGATGGCACCAAGAAGTTGGTGGGCCATTAATTAATAGTCTACTGCAAGATACTAAAATATTATTAGAGAACAGCTGGCTACAGCAAAACTCGCTCAATGGCAAAAGACTTACGGCATGTAATACCTTAATTTTAGCTTGTGAAGAATATTTAAATACCCTAGAAGGTTTCTCTTTTACAACAAAGGTTGATACTGGCGCCCCACCCACTAACTCTACTACTGCCGGTCCACTACCGACAGATGCTAGTTTACCAAATAATGTAGTGGGTGAATTATTCACTCATTATATTGCCTATAGCTCAACACCATTGCGATTGGCGCCTACTCTAGATCCAGATGATTCTGTTAGAGATTGGGATGATACTAACTTTACTTATGTAAGCACTATTGCTAGTACTAGCTCAAAAGATGAAATTAGAATAACAATTCCACAAGGTACTGGTATCATAGTCACTGAGATTGTTGAAGGGCGATCTGGCCAGTGGGTTGGTTTTGTTTTAGATCCTGCTACGACAAATGAAAGGCCTAACACTGCTTACTACACTAGGCCTGAATTTATTAGAAAATTATCTGGTTCTCCCACTGATCCATTAGTTTCTGCTCCTGTGAACATATCAGCAGAAGATTTTGTTTCATCAGCTCTTAGTAGAGGGGAGAGTAATTTACCACCTGGCTTAAAAGATTTTAGTCCTAAAGATAATGATAATTGGCTATTTTTATTTCCAGATGAAGTAGTTTTATCTGAATATAACTTTATAGAACATGCCCAAAGTGATAATGCTCAGGAATATGGCATAAACCCGCTTAATCTTGAAGATGACATGCTTCCTTTTCGGTATCAAAGATATTCACAAGGACATTTTTATTTTATATTGGCAGAAATTGAAAGATCTGATACAACGATAAATACTTTAGAACAGGCCAGGGAAACAGCATGGGCAAATTTATTAAAATATTTTGATAAAGATAAAGCGAGCGAAGGTTTAGAGAATCTAAAAGAGCAATATTTTGTGCCAGTTGTATACAGAGTCAACACAAATAGTACTGGACCAAATCAAAAAATATTGTTTGCAATTCGTGCTTCATATATTGACTCATTACCAAACTCAAAGCTTCCATTTGCTGATAATTTTGATCAAAACGACGATAATGAAAAAGAGTTTATAGGCGGAAGAAATTATTCTGTGACTTTTAGAGTTTCTGAAGTCAAACAAATTTGTATGGATCTAAAAAACCGCATTAAAGATATCAAGGGGAAAATAGAAAAATCTGATAAAAGCATTAAAATATTAGGCTCAAACGATCAGCCTTGGAATGCAGATATTATAGCAAATTATCTTTTATCTGACGATTCTAGCGACGGTACCGCAGGATCTGGAGATTTTCCAACGCTTCTAGCAGATTTATTAGATCGTCAGGTATTTCCCAGAACAACAAAAAATGATTATATATCTACAACAATCAAACAAGCTGCTAATATTATAAGAGCTGGATCAACAACTGATGGTGCAAATCACTTAATACAAATTGGTATAAGGGACAATGGTGTAATCGGACCTGGAGTGAGAGAAACAGTCTCTTATGTTTTGTTTTCGCCCGATCCGGATTCTCTAAAGGATGATCAAAATTCTCATTTTAATCTTTTTTACTTTGATCCTCACATAACTCAGCCTGAATTAGAAAGGGGAATACAAAGAAGTGCAATTGTAATGCGTACTGGGCTTTCCAACTTTAGAACTAATTTTGAAGGAACTTATGGTAGTATGGTTCTTCATTATCTTCTGTCGCATATGAAGCTTAAGAAGGGCTTTAAAGACCTCGCCGCGGCGACTGATAAAAAGTCAAATCAGTGGTCAGAGCTGTTATTAAATTATACTGTGCCGCCGGTCAAAATTGATAAAGATTCTCCACCTGCGTCTGATCAACCCGGAGAAGAAGGTGGAATGACCTTAGAGGAGATATTAGCGGAGCTAGCTAAATCTTCTCCAGTTCATGGTCGTAGACAAATAGAACTAAGAGAGATGCTTTTAGCTAAAAAGCAAGAATTTTTTGAAGCACATAATGAAGCCATCCCAGCAACAGATCCTGAAGTATCTAAAAAGAATTTAGAAAAAAAATCTAAAGAATTAGATAATCTAGATTCAGCTGGTAAAAGTATAGAAGGACAAATTCCATGGCCGGTTAGATATATTTACGAAGGTATTTATAATTCTTTAGATGTAGAAGCTATTATTGCACTAATAATGGCATGTATACAATCAAAACTTGGTATACCACTCACAGCTGAAGCATTATGTGAAGCTGCAATAATAGAGATAATTCAAACATTAGGAATCGATCAGACACAAAGTGTTTTATTGGGTTTGGCATCAGAAGATCCATCAAAATATAGTGATTTTATAGAATCAGAAGAGCCCGTGCCCGGCTCATCGATTTCAGAAGATATAGATTACACCTTTAGCCAAGCCCCAATTGCAACCTACATGGCTATGGATCCTAATGCTGATCCTGCTGTAACAGCTGTTATTAAAGGTTTGGAGATGGGCGGAACAACAGTTAACTTAGTCCCCGGCCCACGACCCCAGGAATTAATTAATGATAGTGGCCAAGGTATTGTTTTTAATTTTCCTGATGTGCCCGATAACATAGCTGAGTCTATGATCGATACTGTCTATGGCAAAGATGTGCAGGTTAATCCATTTTATACCTGGCCCGAAATTGAAGATCAAAGAGACTATTATCACACAATAGGCTTTAATTCACAGCAAGCTAGGGCAAAATTAGTACAAGATGGATATCTAATTCCAGATGAACAGCAGTATGGGCCCCTTCTCAGTGGTGACGGCGTTTTAGATCAATTGCAGGCTGCTAGCGATCAATTAGCTAATAGACTAAATAAGGCCGGCGTCGATAGCACTTTGGCCTCAAACATCGGCGCTACTTTTCAAGACGCAGATAATTATTTAACTTATCTTAAATCACTAATGAGTCTCCAAGATCTATGTGAATTATTGGCAGGTAATTTATTGGATGGCCTTGACGATTTACTTAGAGATCCTTTAGGATTTATAAATGGCGGCGCAGGAAACTGGTTTGATAGTTTTATTGAGGAATTGAAGAGAAAGTTTTCTTTTCCTGTACCAACCTTTAAATTTCCAGACAATCTAAAAACTGATAGTCACATGGGTAGTTATGGTGAAAAACTACTTGAAGCTGTATTGACATTGGTAGTTTCAGTGTCTGCACAAATTTTAAATCTTGTTATTAAAGATGCATTGCTTAAGTGTATTGAGGAAGGAGACACAGATTTAGGTCCAGCAAATGATCCAAATATTGGCGCACCACCAACTATACCTATTCCCAATCTACCTGCTGTTTTAAACAGACCTGGCGTGACTGGGCAACTTCCAGCAACAATTGCCTTGCCTTTGGTGGAGGAATTAATAGATAATATTTCTTTAGGTCAGCTTTGTGCTTTGCTAAAAGGAGAGGCCTCTCGCCAAACATTATATAATATTTCGTTAAAAATTAAGTCAAAGGAAGACAGCCTTATAGACGATTATATTATTTTATTGAAAGCTGAGCCTTACAGGTATGAGCAAGCTGAGGCAAGTAATATAGCTAGACGAGCTGTGCGTTCAAGCATACGTACAATGGGTGAGATAGAAAATATGTTTAGAGCCATCGGCCAAAGTGGTAATTTTGACATATGCAACTTCTTGTCACCAACACAAACTATTTTAGATGATGTTTGTATTGCTTTTTATGATCGTAAAGGAAAATCTCTAGAATTACAAGAGGCCGGCTTGAGCGAACAAGAAGCTGAAAGCCAAATTGATCGTGATTTAACTAATTTAAAAAATAAAGTCATCGGTCTAGCACCTTCTTTATTCCCTGGTCGAAATGGTATAGGTGACATTATTCCACAGCCACCAGATCCATGTGAGGGCGGTTATTTCCAAGTCCCTCCGGGTGTTCAAAACGCCATGAGCTTAATTACTGATAATCTCTTATCAAATGTGAAAGGCTCTTTAATACAGGATATGACAGCACTTAAGTTTTTTGCGACTCCTCCTAGGGCAGTAATGGCGTTAAAGGACCCCTCAAAACTTAAAGAAACATACGACATGTTTACAAAAGCTGCCACAAGACCATTTCAAAAGGAATGTGTGGCATTTATTGGTAATCCGGATCTTTTTCCAAACCAATCAATTGAAAATATTGCAGCGTATCCTTTAGTATATGGTGTTGCTGATTTAGGATATCATCGTCACGCTGGACAATTTGATGGAAGTATAACTATAGAATCCCCTTCAATATTATTTCCTGAGGAGCAAGCAGAAAAATTAAGAGAGTATTATGCTGAGAGAGGAATCGAATATAGAATGGAACAGGATTACTTTAGGCCAACTAGTTTTATCCCCATGCTTAATTCTTTTAGGACCGAAGCAGATAATACAGATCCTTTATTTCCTTTATCTGAACCGGTATATGCCCTTTTCGATGGTCAACAGAAAATTCCTATTTTAAAAGACCTATTAAAATCATTTATACCCGATCAAGAGGTGAGTGATAGCGAGAAAAAACGACTACTATCCAATGCCTTAGAAGAAATATATGGGGAAGACGTAAAGCCTAAATATTTGGCAGAAACAGTTATGGAAGCTAAACATTTACAGACCCCAGCGCTAAATTCGATTAGATTGCAGTCTGGTGAAGTTGATTTAGAAGACGTTATACAAGCCCAACAAGCGATTAAATATCCTTTATTAATACAACAACAAGACCAGATGGAATATTTTGGCCTTATTGCCAGGCCTTACTCCATACACACTAGATTACGCGATATTTGGGGGCCTTCTATAGGAGAAGATGCTGGCGATGATGATGTTTACCCATGGTATCAAATGTTTAACGCATATATAACTGGCAAAAGATTAGGACAAGGGGCAAATGTTGATTTATATTTTGAGGATCCTGCTAGGATAAAAACTGAAGAACATATACCATTAATTATTAACCCTAAAGATGAGTGGAAAGAGAATGGTGTTGTAAATAAAGGTATATTAGATGACCCCTCAACGTGGAAAGAGGATTACGAAGAAGGCAGCGATAGTTTGCCCTTTGGTCATCTCGATTTTAACACATTATTAGCTAAAATAGATAATATTCCTGGCTTTTCTACTTTGTTACCTCCCTTGACATCTCTTTGGCGTAACGAACTGGACGGATCAAACTCTACTATGTGGCTTCAAGGCTTTTTAGATTTGACTTTGGGAGAGGCTATTGGCTTTACAGACGAAAGAGTAAAAGCTTTATTTCCTAATTTTCCAGGTACTGGCAATGCATCAATCATGCTGGGAATAACCACAGATGAATATGGTGATTTTTCTTTTATTCCAGCATATGCAGTCTTTAAACAAACATATGTAGATCCGCAAAGCCCGCTAGCTGCCTCACAAGATGATATGGTATCATATTTTTCAGCTGATACAGATGCTGTCAATACTGAGTTATTTGAGTATTTATCAGATGATGAAGTGTTTCCTCAAGTTTTAGGATATGATAACGGCCCACTACAAGGATTTGAATCAGATCATATCAATGCATTTTTAAGACTTTATAATCAGCGCAATCTAAATCCAAATGTTATTAGATATGAGCTTCCTACTAGTGAAGTTAATACTGCGATTGATATGGAAACAGTTTTAAATTATCCACTAAATTCTAATTATGAATCTGTTATTCAAGCACAAAACTTATTGCAATCAAACAATGAATTTATAAATAGAAAGCACAGCTTATTATACCAAAATATGCTAGGTGCCAAAAGAGGTGATGTTGTAAGTGCGGTCTCTTCTTTTGCAGATACGTATAGGGCCATGAAAGCTAAGCTATCTAAGGGCGACAACCGCGAAATACCCCCCAATCCATTAGTTGGTTTTGAAAGTGCTGAAGATGTAGTGTTTGACTTAGCAGCTTCACATCCAGTGTCAGACGATATTCAACAATTAGTTTCATCATTATATGGTGGGTCTACGGCGCCAATGCTTAGTGCAACTGAAAGATATGAAACTATTAAGCAATATTATAATCTTAAATTAATACAAACTGATAAAACTTTGTCAAATCTTTCAGACAAGCCAGGCCATTTAAATGTTGATCCTACTAATTTCAAAGCTCAAGTTTTTGGACGCTTGTTGACAAGCAAATTTTTCTCTAAAATAGAGGATTACTTAGATTTTGAGAGTGAAGAGGCTGCCACCGAGGCTGGTTTTACCAGCGCCTCAGAGAGAAGAGAATACCTTAGAAATCAAATGGAAGCAATTTTAACTTCTCATGGTTTCTCATCCTTACAATATGCTTATTCAAACCAAATTTTTTCAAAATTAAAACGATCGCGGCTTCAAGAGCGTGGATTTATGAAAAAATTATGGAATAAAATGCTTGTTAATACATTATCTGATAATAATTCAGGGATTCATCCTGAATGTCGTAATCTTTTTGATAACTTAAGTCTACAGACTTCTGATGAGATTGAAAACATAGAGACAGATTTCTTTAAAGTTGATGAAGTTAAACAAGAAATAATGAATTTTTATAAAAAAATGCTTTGTAGGGATGTATATGAAAAAAGTGGTCCAGATGAAAACGCTGTCAAAGATGCGTTAACACATGGAATAATAAAGTTATTAATAAAAGTATACTGTTTAGAGATGTGTATTGCAAGTGTTATATCATGGGACAGTTATGATTTGGGAGATGTTTTTGAATCAGATATTATGGTCAGTACCATAATAAACAATATTAATACTGATGATACAATGCAAGACGCTGGTTTGAGTTTTGGCGAGATCTATATGCATGCTTTAGAGATCGTCAGAAAAGACAATAATCTTCAAGATAATGTTGAATTAGCTGAGTTTTTAAATGGCACCAGCCCGGTAGCTTATATGATAGCCGACGCGGGCCGTAAAATTACTTCTATTGTTAGTAGTCTATTCCAAGGAGTAAATTATCAACCAATTTCCACAGATTTACAGTTTGAAGTTTTAAAAAACTCAGACCCTAATTTTATAACAGACTATAAAAGAAAAGTATTAGCCAACTATAATCTTAATACATTACCAGATAATTTAAATCCTGAGAGATATAAAAAATTATATGATGTTGGCAATATTGAATATACTCTAGATGCTAGATTTAATCAAAATGTTTATACTATGAATTATGGATCTGGTAATCCTCAAGACTTAATAGCTGGTACTTTAAATGATTCTGTCGGATATGATGGTTTTGATATAGATCAAGTGCTACCGAATAACAACAATACTCCTGACTTGTGCAAAAAATATATTAACATTTATGGATTTAATAATCGCGATAATATTATTAAAAACAAAAAATCTAAAAACTTTTTACACTCTGTTCCATACAATTTTTATCAAGCTGAGGGATGGCCTGGACAAGCATTAGATAGCCCTTCACAAAAAATTTCTTACCATAGTGAAGAATATTCTAGAACTTTGCTGGATAAAGATAGTGATCATAGACCAGGAGGAGTCCCTATTGAAGACTATGATTATAATGTCATTCAGCATGCCTACAGAGCTTTAGGAAATTTTGCAGCTTCAAGCAGTTATTATGGTCTAAATGATAAAATCTACGAAGATACTTCTTATAATACAGAATATGCTAGATTTATAAAAATGAATGATTTAGCTAGAAAGCAGCTTGGAGGCTCTGACGCTTACAATAAAGAAATGCACCAGCATCTACAATATGGTAACATATTCAATGGTATGTTTGGCAATATTGTGTTTGAGCCATATGTAAAAATTGAGGACTATACTGAGGAGGACTTATTAAGTGAAGAGTATGCATCGCAGTTAAACTTGACTTATTATGTTGAAAAATCAGAGAGTCAACCTACAATAGAGCCCTGTAAGAATCCTTTTCAGATATTTGAGGTAAAAATAAATAATCTAGATGTATCTGGCTTTTTATCCGACCTTAACAAATATCGCCAGGAAGATAATATCCACAACTCTTATATTTTTGATTGTGTGCCTCTGCCAGTTTGGAGCCATTTCTATAATGAGATATTTTTAGAAAAATTAAATCGCGAGCAAAATTCTGAATTAAAAGACTTTTTTAATATATACGGACTAACTCCTTTCTTTAAGAATATTAAATTTGGATTGAGAATGAGCTATGTTTCAGCTGTTAGCGGAGAGGACCAATACTCAGTCGTTTCAGACGATGCTAAGGAAAATTACTTAATTAAAAACTTCATGAAAGATACTTTTATGCCTGGAAAACGAAACTATCCCGGAGTTGACGAGGTCTCAGCATGGGGTTTGAAGAGCAGTAAGACTTTTTATAATCAGAGACCATATTATTATGGTGACGCAGATATGTTAGCTAATAAAAGGTTTAAAATATGTAATGAGCTACATATACCTATCGTAGAGCTAGAAAGAGAAATAAATTTTATTGAGGGTCAAGCTGCTTTTTCAATAGAGGGTGATTCTTCAAACACTATTTTCTCTCTGGATAAGCTAGGAGTCTTTTCTGCTGATACTTATGATATTCTAGGTGGCATAGAAAACTTATTTGTTCCTCCTTCCGGCGCGTCTTTACCTGACGATTATACTAGCCCAGCTTCGTCGACGCCTCCCGGACCTTTTAGTGAGAGTGAGGTCGATAAGGTTGTAGCCGGCTCAGAGTACCAGAGCATTATAAATATTGTAAATTCCAACGTTCCAGAAAACGAACAATATATGAAAGACTTAGCTAAGTATTATGCGGAAATATTCAAAAATGCAATAAATCCTCCTAGTATGAATAATCTAGGAGTTATAGGCTGGGAGGTCGACCCCGGAGATCCTTTTTGGAAAAATATAGCTAGCGTTTTAATCAATAACCCTGATACATTTGGTAATTTAAATATTACTACCGCTACTGGCGAGTTAAACGCGGCATGGGTTGATCCAGCTCACCCCCTTGGCGCAAATGATGATACATATAAAACATTATCTAATAGAATTACAGCAATCGATTGGTTTTTGCAGGGTGGATATGAAATTTGGGCTGGAGACGGAAATATTTTAGGCAATCTAACAGAGACTCAACTACAAATAGCTAAATTACATCCAGATTTTGTAACAGCTGAACAGCAAGCTGAAGATAACAACACAGCTGCAACTTTCCTGTATAAAGATAAGATAATTTCTGGCTATAATTATCCTGGATATTATACAGTTGTAATCAATCCTGAAACGGGAGCGCCTTATCCTGGTGTCGGTGCTACAATCAGAGCACAGAGCTTTAATTGGATGCTTCTTGCAGTCGAGGAAAATTTACCAGCCATATCATCAGCAAATACAGGCTTAAAAAGTCCTTTGGCACATCCAGACGGAGGCTTGCAGCCAGCTTTGGTGACTAATAATTTTAAAGATTATATCCTAGAAGACGGCCAACCAAATGATTCGCTAGTAGGCCCTGGAGGGTCTGTCACACTTTCTACGCACAAATATTTTAAAGTTTGGTATAATATTGCACGTGCTATAAGCTACAACTCACCAGATAACGTTGTTGTCGCGACCGGTCCTATATTTGCAAAGGGATATGAAATTTATAATGGCTTAGACAGGTTTGTCACGCCTGTTGATGAGGAAGTTGAGGAAATAATTTTTGAAGCTCCTGAAGCTAGCGACGAGGCCTCTCCCTTACCTCAGCCTCCGTATCTACCAAACTTAAGTTCTGATGTTTCTAATATCGTCCAAGAGCTTCTTGATACAGAAAATGCAGAAGCTATTAAGCATATCACCAATAACTTTCATCAATTTTTCTATGGTAATCTAGCACAGGACATGATTGACGAGATGAAACAAACTCCTGAATTTAGATTGCTTTTTGAACACTTATTCCCAATCAAAAGATACATGGCTTTAGGGTTTATGATGGGCAGTGATAGTTTATCAAAATATATTAAGGAGCCAACAGATGTTTTGGATATTACAAAAGGAAGAATATTTCAAATTGTCGATATATTAAAGAATTCAAGTAATGATTATACTTTCTTGCCTGGAGTAGTGGGTAATTTTGAAATTGACGAGATACAAGGTTCTGAATTTGATACAGCTGCAGCACAGCCTGATTTATCAAAACAAATAGAAATGATTATCCTCAGGACTTCTTATTTAATATTAAAAGGCTTTGTGGAGGTAACAGATCCTGCTGTAATTATTGCAAAAACTATTATTGATGTTGCCAATGCTGCCCAGCAAGCTATTGTTGCTGGAATTGAAACTGGAATAAGAACTGCCAAAGATGTTGCAAACGCAACAAAACAAGCAGCTCAAGCAGCAATGAAACAAATTGAAAGTCAAGTTATTTTAGCTACAATACCGATAGAGACATCTATCAACATTATAGGTGAAATACCATTTAATGCTGCCGGCAATAAGCTCTCTAGTTTGATAGTTTTTGAAACTAGTGATGCAGAGATAACTAATTGGAATATATCAGCTTCGCCTCTTCCAGACGGCGCCTCAGACTTTTTAGATTCTGATCAAATAGACACGTACAACAACATTAGAGATAGTATAGAGTCTATGACAGATTTATTATCTGATTATAATAATGCGAAAAATGACTTTAACAATGTCGACACTGAACTTAAGGGCGCCTTAAAAACACTTGAGGAAGAATTAGAAGAAGCCAAGAAAATTATGAGAGATATTTTTCAATCTCCATACCTGTTGCCTGGATTGTGGGCTGCAATGATACCTTCTATGATGCCTTTCTTGGGTGGTGTTGTACCTCCGCCTTTCCCCGGCGGCCCGCCAAGTACAATACCAGGTATGATTTATATAGCGATATTATTCTTAGATGCTTATGAAGAATCGCAGCATCAAAAATATACAGATCTTAATGATGTAAATTGCGAAGATGAACTTTGATTTAGTTAACTATTTATACATATATTTAATTTAGAGGATATTATATGAAAGCCATTGGTCCACAAATACCTTTGCAAAGAGACGAAGTTTTTGGGCAATTTTCTCTAATAACAACTTATAGGGAAGAAATTAAACAAAATTTTAAAAACCTTTTATTGACTGCTCCCGGAGAAAAAATGATGAATCCTGATTTTGGTGTTGGTTTGAGGAATTTTTTATTTGACCCTCGTCAAGCAACCATAATAAACATCAGACAAAAGATACAAGAACAAGTTACAAAATATATGCCATTTATAGTAAATTTAAAAGTTAATTTTGATCGTAATAAGCCTGAAGATACCCTTCCTGATTCAAATATTTTATCTCTTACAATTATATATGATGTTCCTAGTCTGAATATTTCATCAGAATTACTAGCTATAAAAGAGGAATTAAATTAACAAATGGCAAAGAAAGATAAAAAATTAATTAGATATACAGATAGAGACTTTAGTTCAATTAAAGAAAGTTTAATACGTTACACGAAAAGATATTATCCAGACGTATATCAAGATTTTTCAGAAGCCTCTTTTGGGTCTTTGATGTTAGACACGGTATCATATGTTGGCGATGTTCTGTCTTTTTACTTAGATTATCAGACAAATGAATCTTTTTTAGATACCGCAATAGAATATGATAATATCATCAGACACGGTGAGCAAGTTGGCTATAAGCAACCATTAAGAGCAAATTCTTTTGGAGTTATAACTCTTTACATATTAGTTCCTCCGGTTGTTAATGGAACACAGCCAGATAGTGATTATTTACCGACTCTAGTTAAGGGAAGTACTTTTTCATCAACTAGCGGAGCTGTGTTTACTTTAATAGATGACGTTGATTTTTCGAATGTCGATAACGAAATTGTGGTAGCTACTAGTGATTCAGCCACAGGCGCACCAACATCATTTGCGATTAAAGCTTATGGCAAAGTTATTTCTGGAGAACTTTCCGAACAGGTCTTTACCGTTGGGGATTTTAAAAAGTTCCTAACGCTAGGCTTAGGCGATCCAAATATTACTGAAGTTGTATCAGTCACTGATGCTGAGGGTAATGAGTATTTTGAAGTGGATTATTTATCACAAAATACTGTTTTTAGATCTGTTGTTAATAAGGATTCAGAAACCAGCAGGCATGCACCAGAGAAAATTGTTGCGACCTCGGTCCCTAGAAGATATGTTGTTTTTAATCGTTTTGGACAAGTTTTTATTAAGTTTGGCTATGGTTCAGAATCTTCCTTGAAGACGGATAATATCACTCACCCATCTAATGTTGTTTTAAAAATGCATGGAAAAGACTATGAAAAAGATGTTTCTTTTGATCCTTCAAACCTACTTGAAACTGATAAATTTGGTATTGCTCCAGCAAACACAACTCTTAATGTTGTTTATAGAACAAACAAAGTCGAAAATGTTAACGTCTCAGTCAATGGTTTGACAAAAGTAAATGCTCCAATCTTTGTTTTTGGCACAGCTGCAACAAATTCCACAAAAATTGAAAATGCAAGGGCTAGCTTAGAGATTACAAATGAAAAGCCAATATTAGGTGACGTATCATTGCCATCCTCAGCTGAGCTTAGACAAAGAATAAATGATGTTTTTACAACACAAAATAGAGCAGTTACTGCTGACGATTATGAGGGAGTGGTTTATAGAATGCCATCTAAGTTTGGCAAAGTTAAAAGAGCGAAAGTATTACGTGACCAGGATTCTTTTAAAAGAAATCTAAATATGTATCTTCTCTCGGAAGATATAAATGGTAATTTCATTACCACAAATAGTGTTATAAAAAACAACCTTAAGGTATGGCTCAATAACTATCGAATGATAAATGACACAATTGATATGCTTGATGCTCGAATTATCAATATAAAAATTAACTTTACAGCTGTGGTTGATTACGAACAAGATAAATTTGAAGCACTTAATTTAGCTATCAATGAAATACAGAACTTATTTACAACAAAAATGAATATTGGTGAACCGCTCTACATTACTAGCATATATGATGTTGTTAATAACTTAGATGAGATTGTAGATGTTACAAATGTTAAAATAGAAAACATATCTGGCGGCAACTATTCCTCTGACACTCTAAATATTGATGAATACATATCTGCTGATGGTAGAATACTATATGCTCCAGAAAATGCTGTCTATGAATTAAAGTTTCCAAATCTAAATATTGTAGGGAGTATTAAGTAATGGGTATAAAAAAGTACATCGCTACAAAAGATAACACTATAACTAATGGGTTTGGATTAAATATTTCTACTAGAAAAACTGGTTCGAACATGGGCGCCTCTGATATCTTAGAGATTTATTCTGTCCATGGTCAACAAACTACTTCTTCCGTAGAATTATCTCGCGTCTTAATAGAATTTCCAATTAATAGCATATCCGCTGACCGGACCGCTGGGACAGTCCCAGCCTCTGGAAGTGTTAGTTTTTATTTAAGAATGTTCAATGCTCGACACTCTGAGCAGCTTCCTAGAGATTTTACAGTTAATGTGATGGCAGTTTCACAGTCTTGGCAAGAGGGCACTGGCTTAGATATGGAAGGTTATAGTGACGAAAGCCACAGTTTAATTGCTGGCTCAAACTGGATGAGCGCGTCACAAACAACTGCATGGAATAAAGTGGGCGGTGACTATCATTCAGCTTCTTATGTTGCTGGGGCTAGTAGCACAATGCCTAACTATACCTTTACATTTAAAGATGGAGATGAAGACATATTAATTGATGTAACTTCAGCTGTCGAGGAGTGGATAGCTAATAATCAGCCAAACTATGGATTTGGTATATTTTTAACGGCCAGTCAAGAAGGCTATGTGTCAAATTCATCTGGTTTAGACACAGATCCAATATTACACAATCCGGAAGGTGCGCAAAAAAGCTTTTATACTAAAAGATTTTTTTCTAGAACTAGTGAGTTTTTCTTTAAAAAGCCCTCTATTGAGGCACGCTGGGATTCAACTATAAAAGATGATAGAGGTTATTTCTTTGCCAGTTCTTCGATGGCCCCTTCACTTGATAATTTAAATAAGTTATACTTGTATAATTATATTCGTGGAAGATTAGTTGATATACCTCTTACTGAGGACGTGACTGTTAATCTATACGCTTCAAGCAATGGAATTCCAAATGGTAGTTCATTGGCTTCCGCAACAGCTGGAAAATCAAGTACCGGCATATATTCAGCTTCTATATCGCTAGATACAACATCTTCGATTATTCACGATGTATGGTCAGGATCTGTAGGGGGTGTCTACAAAACTGGCTCAATTACAGTTAATAATTTCAACAATAGTAGTGTTTTATTAGCCAATGATTATAACGAATTTGTTACAAAAATAACAAATCTAAAATCGCGCTATATTAGCGATGAGACTGCTAGGTTTAGAGTTTTTGCAAGACCAAGAAATTACAGTCCAAATATATACACTGTCGCTAGCTCAAAAATTCAGAATACAATTATACCAAGCGCTTCTTTTGAGATTCGCAGAGCAATTGATAATGAAATAATAATACAAAATTCTACCGGTAGCACCACACAGCACACTTATTTATCATATGATAATTCAGGTAGCTATTTTGATCTAGATATGTCTTTATTGGAGCCAGGCTACATGTATACTATAAAGCTTTATTTTCATTCATCAGGTGGCTGGAGAGAGCAAAAGCACGAATTTAATTTTAGAGTTGAAAAATAATAAACGGAACGTATTAAATGAGCATTAAAGACTTATTCAACAAAGGCTATTCACTTAAGACTCTAAAAAGTAAAACTCAGAATGATTTTACAGAGGATACAGAATCAAAGAGATATATAGAGGCCTACAGTGAGAAGAGGCACAGATATCTGCCCAGCACAGATTTTACCACTGCTTCTAATTTTGCTCGTTTTGGATTAGCCGAAGAATATTATAGAAATTCAATTGAAAGAATTTACCAAACTTATCCGTATGATGGCTCATTAGCAGAAAAAACTGAATGGGAGAATGAAAGCACTTATCTAGACTTATTTCTTTTTGAAAACGAATATCCAAGAACAAATGGATTTATTAATATTAACTCTGGATCAAGTACATACACTCTAACACAAGAGTCTAACACTTATAGCAGTAGCGCCCCGGAATATATACTTTTTTCAGGTGGACCGCATGCTGATTTGGGCGGTGATTATAAAAGTCATGTTTCTGCCGGCCCATCACAATCTGGAATTTCAAAGTCTAATATATATAATGTCGATTATCAGAGGACAAGTAATCTTGAAATAGATCCAGACAAAGGTGTCACTATTGAATTTTGGATGAAGAAAGATGGATGGGCTGACACCAGTGTAATTAAGGTAGAAAATATTTTTAATATTGTTACAGCCTCTTCAGATACTGTAATTAACAGTGATTATGCAAATTTAAGGGTATATTCTTTCGGCAACTCAGCCGGTAAAAATAAACTATTTTTGATTATTCATTCTGGATCTAGCGATTCTTTTTCTGTTGATCATGATACTGGCCTAGGCGACATTGCAGACGGAAACTGGCATCACTATGCTTTGACATTTAAAGGTGATAAATCAAATCTCTACGTGGATTCAAGGCATGTTTCAACCAAAATTGATGCATCATCTATTGGCGCCATCGATGGAAAATTAGTTGCAACTCTAGGAGCACTCGCCGCTGCTGCGCCAGGCCATTCAACTTCTGCTCAAGGTTGGGGAAATGTTGTTTCTTGTTCATTTGATGAGTTTAGATATTGGAAAACAGAAAGAAATGCTCAACAAATTGGTCGATATTGGAGAGATCAGATTAATGGAGGCACAAATACTGATGATGTTAAGTATGATGATGTTTCGAATCCAGTTGATTTAGGAGTTTACTTTAAATTTAATGAAGGAATAACCGGCAATAGCGCTACCGATGCATCAATTTTAGATTATTCTGGTAGAATATCAAATGGTACATTTATTAATTATAACTCAACAACCTCTAGAAATACTGGCTCTGCGATTGTTATGTCGAATGCAGCATCAAAAGAATTTAAAGATCCAATAATCTATGATAACCATCCAGATGTCATAGCATTGCTTGATTCAAAGAAGAAAGAAGGCAAGATGCATGACTACACTAATAGTGTTTCATTATATAAGTCCTTACCCGGGTGGATTTTAGAAGAAGACGAGGCAGAATCAAATAATTTAAAATTTTTAATGCAAATCATGGCTAGTTTTTTTGATGATCTTTATCTTCAAATGGAAAATTTACCAAAGCTAAAAGATATAAATTATCCAGATGACAACTTATACGAAAAACCTTTACCTTTTGCTGGAAGATTGTTAGAGACAAGAGGCTATGATGCGCCACAGCTTTTTGCGCAAGCTTCAGTCTTAGCAGAGTATTTGCAAAGAGGTGAGAACAAGCTATTTGAAAAGAAGCTTTATGAAATAAAGAATACAATTTATCAAAATATCTATAATAATCTTGCTTATATACAAAAATCTAAAGGCACATTTAAATCTTTAAGAAACTTTCTAAGATGTTTCGGGGTTGATGAAGAGCTAGTAAAATTAAACATATACGCCAATAACGATGTTTATGAGCTTAAAGAAAACTTTACAAGCACTGCTCTTAAGAAAAGATTTATAGATTTTGACGATTCAGACACAAGATTTGCTGCCAATTCAGATTATTTAAATTCATTTAGCGCAACGGCTTATCAATTTAAGAATTCTTCTCACGATAACACAATATCTTATATACCAGGCATACCAACCGCATCTGTAACTGGTGCCGCGTTGACAATTGAAGCAGAAATAATTTTACCCAAAAGAACACCTGGCGTAGATCCAGCGTATGATTTATATCCCAACCTAACATCTTCAATATTTGGTTTACATGCCGTGCCGGCTTCAGACGCTGATTTTACATTTGCCACTGATGATACAATTAATTTTAATGTCATTGTTGATAAAAGACCAGAAGATCGCAGAGATGGTAAATTTTCAATAGTTACAAATGGTGCGTCAGATATTTTAAGTAATAAGTCTTCTACGCAGTACATTGGACTTTATGATAATCAAAAATGGAATTTAGCTTTTAGGTTGAGACCAACAAATTATTCAGTTCCAGCTAATGTTAAAGATTCAATTGATCATGGTCTTAGTGATGCGTATACTTATGAGCTTTATGGTAACAATTATCTATCTGATTATTTACAAAATGAATTTGTTGTTAGCGGCACACTTAGTGTTGCACAGGCAGCTAAGTTCTTTACTGAGCCAAAAAGAATATTCATCGGCGCGCAAAGAACAAACTTTACAGGAAGCGTTATATCATATTCTGATGCTAAGATTTCATCAGTACGTGCATGGTATAGCTACCTAGACAACGAAACCATGCAGGCTCATGGTAAAAACTCTAATACTTATGGTGTTTTACACCCACTTAAAAATTCTAATTTTATAAATGATGATAGCGTACTTGAAACAAAAATACCACAAATAAAAACTCTTCTATTGAATTGGAATATGGATAACGTAACCGGCTCTGATGCATCTGGCCAGTTTTACATTGACGATTTTTCATCCGGCTCAAGTGATCTATACAGTTATGGTATTTTAAGTGACGTACTGGAAAAAAATTATTCAGGCCGCGGCGATTTTTTCACTTCAAAGCAGGGCTATAGAGATCAAGCGATACAAGTAGAGTTTGTACAAACTGCAAAACAAAAATTACCTGAAGTTGTCAATAGTGATGATATGGTAAAAATTCTTAATAAGCAAGATGATATCGTATTCACTAGAGATACCACTTACGTTCAACATCTTCTTTCAATTGAAAAAAGCATGTACCAGACAATTTCAGAAGAAATGATTAGGTTTTTTGCTTCTATTGTTGATTTTAATAATTTAATTGGTGAGCCTGTTAACAGATATCGTCCATTTTATAAAAAAATGGAGAAAGTCAGAGATTTGTTCTTCATGGGTGTTGAGACAGAGCCTGATCTGGACAAATTTATTGAGTTCTATAAGTGGATTGACGATGCTGTAACAATGATGATAGCCCAATTGATACCAGCATCTTCTAACACTGTAGAGTTAATGAGAAATATGGTCGAAAGTCATATTTTAGAACGTAATAAATATTGGACTAAGTTTCCGACATTAGAAAAACAGCCTATCGATTTAACTGCCTATGCAGGTGCAGTTAACGAGAAGAAGTGGAACTACAGAGTTTTTCAGCCTCCTTTGGGGTCTCGCCCTGGACAAAACACCACTCAAAACAAAAGCTCTCTCTGGTGGAAGCAGAGAGCTGAAAGAGCAGATGTTTTAAGCTCTGGAGATGCAGGAGTTGATAATAGCAAAGATGCACTATTAAAAGTTTTGGTTTCAAAAGTTTCTGGCTCTGGAACAACTGCAAAAACCACAGCAGGCGTTAAATACTCAACATCTTATTATAAAAACACTAGCTTAACAAAAGTTGTTGACCTGGAGATAAAAAGACAAATAAATTTAAAAGCCGGCTCGAATCCAGATGAAGCAAAAATACATGATTATTATAAAACTGCTATAAAATGGGGCTCTGATGATGATTTTCTTTATCTAGATATGGATAATCAAACATCTGAAAAAGACATTGATGATGTTTTTGATCCATTTGCAGATTTAAAAAAGAAAGTACGCATAGAAACGCTTACGATGACAGCTGATCAGCTAAATGATTCAAATGCATTAGGAACAGAAGAAAATGATCTACAATACAATGATGCAAAAAGTACTTTAATACTACCATTTTCTATGTACTCATCGTCAATTTCCTCTGATTACAGAAGCTTGTATGCAGACCAATTTGGCTTAGACTTCACAAATCTTCATGAAGATAAATATGGGCCGCATGCTGAAATACCACTACAAGGTCCATTCACCAAGCAGCATGTAGGTGGCATGGCTCATCGTCATGTTAAGCTGAATCAAGGCTCTGACAATAGGATGACCCGCCCAGAAGGCTGGCACTTGGAGACATTTTTAAATTTATCCTCTGCAGAAACAATATTATCTGAAGATTTTAGTAATGCATCAACAACACCAACTACGGACACTAGTATATTATCGCTACCACCTGGTTCTGAATCTCCTGAGCCAAGTCCTTATGAATATTGGAGAAATGGCATCGGTGCTGACAATTCTTGGATGTTCTTTAAAGGCGCCACTCCTTCTGTTGGCACTGGTCCCGCCGGCGGCTATGGCCCGACACCCAATGTTAATAGTCCTTATGCTTTTTGCGAGGTATTGCCAAGTAAAGTTGGTCAGACTTTTAGTTTAGTAACACCGCTGATAGATTTGTTAGATTTATCCACTGACTCATCTGTAAGATTTTATTTTAGATATCACATGCATGGTCTAGGAATAGGAAATTTAAGGGTTCAGGCATGCAGATATCGTAACTTTTCTAGAGGAGTGCAAGATTTACATGTTAGGTGGGGTTCGCTAGGTAGCGTTTCGTCACCTTCTTCAGGTGCGACTATATTAGCCGGGCAGCAGCATAGTAGCGATACTGATAATTGGAGCACAGCTATTATAAGTTCTGAATCCACACATGGAGAGGGTTTGAAGCAATGGCTGGGTAAAAGATTTTATATAAGATTTTTATATACAGCCGGGCCAAGCCACTTAGGTGACTGCGCTATTGATTCTATTAATTTTTATAAAAACATTGCTGGTTCAGCTGAGGTCAATCAAAACTCTTTCAAACTTCTTCATCCAACTTATGATGATGTTAGGCGCCCATACGCAACTTTGACCAGGGGCAATCTAGCAAAGAGTCCAGTTAACATTAGAAATATTCATATGACCGGAAATTCACCTACAGTTGCAGGAAATTATCTTAATAGATATGAATATGTCAACACCACAAGCCCTGAGAATAATGATCCATATTTTGTTAAAAATAACAATCAAATTAATGCAATACATCCAGAAATACCGTTTATTCAAAGAATACAAGATTTACTTAGCACCCCACCCGGCGCACAAAGAAAAAATTCACCGGCTTTTAAAAACTACACACTTCCTGACCGTTCGTTTTTGACAGGCACAATTAAAAACAAAACTAGAATTTTAACAAGATTTAGCGCTCCAGGCGGCTATGAAGTAACTTCACGAGGGTTTTTAGATCCAGCTCATGAAACTTTTTCTGTATACAATGTCACAACGTTTAGAAATTTATCAGCTCGCACTGTCCACAACACACAACTGCAAGCACATCAAGGGCAGTTTGGTGTCAGCGCACACAACACTAGTGCTGCTAGGGTGTTTGGTAGTGAGACTGTAGGGGCTATTAAAAAAGCTGACTATACATTAACAGGTGATGCATCTTTTCATAAATATCACAGAAATAACATAGAAAGAATAGAACTAACTGGGGCGTCTCAAGATTTTTCTGGTATGACCGCTGTAACAGCTTCTTCGTTTGATAATGCGTTTGTATCCCACATGATTCCAAGAACAGATCAACAAACAAGATGGATTACTGCATCAATTATTTAAAAAATATTCTAATTATATGATAGGATTGATAAAATTATGGCTTTTAGCGGATCAATAAATTTTTTAAGCGCTAGTTTAACTGGCTCTGATAATATTAATGTTGACTTTGTAGGACTTAATACTCTTATAGTAGATGCGGTGTCAGCTTCTTCAAACACGTTAGGGCTGCCAGAATCTTTAAGTTCAACAACTTATTATAATACAGCAATAGAAAATCAAGGAGATCCAAACAACCCAAATCAATTAAATAGCCTACTTCTAAATAGAAACGGTCCGTATCAACACTCATCTTGGAATCAATATAGAGGTGGAGATCATCCTATTGCTAGACATTTACGTATGAATAATACAATGTCTGTTGATATGAATCATCCAGATCCTTTTGCTAGAGAAGAATCTAAAAGACTGGAAAGATATCGCTTAGAGCGCCTGAGACCAAGTGAATATCAATATAGCCCTGCTCAAGTAGATGAAAATGGAAATTATATAAGCTCAAGCGCTGGAAATTTCATTGATATTAGTGAGTCTAAACATCCAGGCATTCCTCAAAACTTAAGACAATTTTATACTCCTGTTGTGACTACTAAACACAGGCCACTAACATATTTAGTGCCCGGTGGCGAAGGTCAAGATATGAGAATAAGAGCATCATTTATGAATCAAATGGTTGATTTCGCTAGTGATGAAATGAACTCTGCACTTAAATTTTCTTCAGGTGACCCTAGCACAGGATCTATAGATATACCAGGTAAGTTCATACATTTTAAATCAAGTAACATTAAATTTCATAATTTAATTAAGTTGGCAAAACAAGCTGGCGCCACAACTTTTATGTATTCAGAAAATCTTTGGCCTAGAGAAATTAATTCTTATCGAGATTATAAACTAGAGAGACAAAGTTATGAACAAACTTCAGGTTTATCAGGATATGATTCTGCCTCACCGCGTTTATTTTGGAAAGAAAACCAAGGAGGAGACTCTACAACTTCGACTTCTGATGGCTCTACTAGATTAAGAACAGATGGAGTGGCTTTAAATTCTTTAGAGCTTCAACAGAACACTAAATTTCCTGAGTCTTATAGCGCAGCACAATTTTCCTCTGCTAGACAATTAATATCAAGTTCAGTAAACTTTGTTAGCGCTACCTTTGGAACTAGTCCTGGAATAGAAGGTACATCATCTTACACGAATAATGTTGTAACTAATTCTTTAGATTTGGGCTTGCAAGGCTTGGTTGTAGAATATATCAATAATGGTGTTGTTGTCAACAGATATCAAACTTACGAAAACCACCTACAATTACCAAATAATGGTCAACATCTTTCTGGCACTTTATTCCAGCTTGATTCATACCAGCCTTATCAGCCTTCATTGCTAAGTGCATGGCCTTTAGATGCCAGAAATGACATATATTCCAAGCCACCTTATTTAACTTCTTCTATCGGCGGTAAAGGCTTACAAATTGGATTAACACCTCACCGAAATAATAATTTAATTAATAACTCTTTAACTCATGAAGGCTTATTAAAGTTATCAGGAAGCAGCCCTAATTTAACCTCTTCTATTATAGATACCGTAGTTAACCTTCAAACAGCTTCAGCCGGCGAGCTTGTTTATAGCACAAAGCCGACAATATTTTTCTGGAGAAAC
>Ga0098074_1000435_pt1 | contig 28895 bp, 17 predicted proteins | sample 32_taG_FD_75064 | JGI IMG/M metagenome (GOLD analysis project Ga0098074, IMG submission 75064) | Marine viral communities from the Gulf of Mexico - 32_GoM_OMZ_CsCl metaG | ecosystem: Environmental > Aquatic > Marine > Oceanic | place: Atlantic Ocean: Gulf of Mexico | collected 2015-07-12
ACAGTTAAATTTCAAAGACCAAATCCTTTTTATGATCAAAATTATATTGGTGATCAAAATGTGCTAAAAGATAAATTTGTTAGATTTAGTTATAGGTTTAAATATGACGACAACGAATATTCTTTATTTGCTCCATTTACTCAAGAAGTTTTTATACCAAAGCAATTTGGTTATTTTTTAGATAATGATGAAAACAAAACAGGTAAAAGCGGTATAGTTAGTTTCATGGAAAACTTAGTTGATAAAGTTAAATTCAATATAAGACTTCCTTACATTGGAACTAACATGGAAGATATACTAAAAGTAAAAGAGATTCAAATAGTATCTAAGGCTTCTGATGAACAAGTTGTAAAGGTTATAGAAGATGTTCCAATAGATGATATAACAAATACTCAAGACTATATATACGAATACAACTGTATTAAACCATATAAAACACTTCCAGAAAACGATTTAACAAGAGTCCATGACAAAGTTCCGATAAGAGCTAAATGTCAAGAGGTAACATCTAATAGAGTCATGTATGGCAACTTTGTAGATAAACATACTTCTCCGGATTTTTTAGATTATCAATTAAAGATCAATAGAAAGAACGTATTAAACGTAGGTCCAACACCAAGTGATCCAACTGATGTGTTTAGTCAATTAAGGAAAGAATATCCAACACATACTTTAAAGCAGAACAGAAGTTATACAGTTGGTGTAGTTTTAATTGATAGGTATGGTAGATCTTCTAATGTAATACTATCTAAACAAAATGTTACAGTTCCCTCAGATAAAGTTTCAACTATATATTCAGGTTATACTAATTTTGGTACTCAAGACGTTATTGACTGGCCAGGTAATGTTTTAGAAATACAATTCAACAATCCAATAAGTAATAGTGGACCTGAAGGATATCCTGGTTTATACAGCACTACAAATCCATTAGGATGGTATAGTTATAAAATAGTTGTTAAACAACAAGAACAAGAATATTACAATGTGTATGTGGCAGGTATATTAGCTGGTGAAGTAAATTGGGAAAGTAAGTCAAATAACGCTGGACAAAATCAACCAACTTATATAAATAGCTCTAACACATCATTAATATCACTATTTGGTGATAACATAAATAAAGTACCTAGAAACCTTAACGAAGTTGGTGCTACTGATATAGATTTTGGAAGCAGTGTTAAACTTTTCAATAGAGTAAATCCAAATAATTGGGATGCTGCTATAGAAGACGCTGATGGTATATTTGAAAACGGTTTACCATATAATACTCAGTCTAATACAACTAGTACGCCTGATACTATAGACTTTATAAAACCTTTTAAACAATTAGGTGATTGGGCTACTAAAAAAGGTAATCTATACCCAAGTGTTGAAAATATAACCTATGATCTATCTACTCCTCCAACCATAGATCCTTGGTACCCATTCTTTGGAGGAACAGCTGCTTTAACTTTCAAAGATCCATTATACAAATCTAACGAAAATCCTTTTGTTGCAAGTATATCAACACAATCAAAAACAGGTGTTAATCCAAAAAAGAATGTTAGTAGTGAATATCAACAGACAGGCGAAGATAGATTAGGTGATACTACTTTAGGGGCTTATGAAACAAACCCCACAGAATCGTTGTTAGAATTATTCTGGGAGACTTCTACAGCTGGTTTGATAGAAAATGATGGTTATATATCTAGTACTAATCAATATGAAGCTTTAAATACTTTAATTGATAATGAAGCTGGAAATAATGGTCCATTCTCTTTATCTGAACTAAACTTTGATTTAAAAGAAAGTGATCCTATAGGTACATTTGTAACTGATATATTTGAAATGCTTCAATCAGATGGTAATCCATGTAATGATACTGGAAATACCATGACAATACTAAGCGTTTTAGATGGTAATGGAAATGAAAGAAAATTTGATTTTGAATTAAAACAAAATCCTAATGGTTCTAGCGATACTCTTTGGCAGGTAAAAAGTAAAAAAGAGTTTGTATTTTTATCAGATGCAAATACTAGAGAAAAATATGATTTTACTTTAGAAGGTACTGCTAATGGACAAACTAATAACTTTAAGTTTCAGGGTCAATTAAGTAATGTAGAACCTAGAATTTTAACTACATTTCCTGCTAATGTTGAATTTTTTAGAGAAGTAGTTGTTAGACTTAGACCTGATCCAATTACTCCGCTAAATCCTCTTTCAAGCGTTGATTTAACTCAATCAAGTACTGGGGTTCCTTCTAGTTTGGAGATAACAGAAGATAAAGATGGTAGAACTATAAATAGTTTAAACACAATAATTAATTTAGGTGACGTTAGCAATGGATCTATAGCTTCAAGTGAATTTACTAAGCAATTAGTTTACTATTGTGACTTTATAGATACTGTAACTGGAGAAGATTACAGTAATATACTTCAGGGAGGAGGGGTGACTCAATTTCAAGTTAATCAATATTCAAATGACTTCTCTGGTAAAACTCCAATAAAGTTTAGTAGTCCTTTTTACTCTTTTGTAGATTCACCCATTTATAGGCCAACATTTACTTTAAAAGTTGTAGATGCAAACGGTATTTCTAATGGTGGTATTTTAATAGAGGAAAATTTTACTATGATTATTTTTGGACCAGCTAATTATCAATAATTAAAAACATGGCAGCTAGATTACAAATAAAATATTTTAATTCATTTTGGTTGAAAAGAGCCTTAAACGGCAGGTTTGATTCCTCTGGAAATGAAAACACTGCTATTCCATCTACAGCTGGAACTGGTATAGAAGCATCTGGGTATAAACCAACTTGGCCTGGTGATCCAAACTATGTTGGGTCTGATTATCCTTCATTTGGAGCTGATGTATATACTGGTACCGGAAGTAGAGATAGAAACTGGATTGTTGAAGAATCTAGAATTAGAGGTGGTTACAATAATACATCGACTAGTTATGGCGCTAGAGCTTATTTAAAGGAAGATGAAAATAGTCAATCAAGACTAGATAATCAATTAATATATTCAGGCGTTTACAATTCAACAACATCGTTTAATGCGACTAACGTATTTTCAATAGCAGAGAATATCACTAAGACTTTAGATCCAGCTTATGGATCCATACAGAGGTTATATGCTGAAGATACCAACATGATAATATTCCAAGAGAATAAAGTTAATAATGTATTAGTAGACAAAGACGCTATATACTCTGCTCAAGGTGGTGGAACAGTTACTTCAGCTAACTTAGTTTTAGGACAAATAACTCCTTATCTAGGTGAATATGGTATAAGTAAAAACCCAGAGAGTTTTGCAGTGTTTGGTTTCAGAAAATACTTTGCAGATCGCTACCGAAATGTGATTTTAAGGCTGTCTAGAGACGGTATTACGGAAATTTCACAATATGGTATGAGTGATTACTTTAGAGATAATCTAGAGCAAATTTCAGATGATTGGCAAAACTACACTTCTAGCTACAGTATTACAGCTTTTAGCAACGTAGCTCCATATTCTATAACATTAAGTGAAGTTGCTGATGATTTAGATATAGGTATGCAAGTAGCAATACAACAAAGTGGATCTTCTACTGTAGTAAACGCTATTGTCGTAGGTGTAAATAAGAAATTACTTTACTTAGATATAGGTCCAAAGTTACCAGACTTAACCCAAGAAGTGGTGTTAACTAAGTTTGTAAAAGATAGAATAGTTGGTGGATATGATACTTATGATGACTTTTATAAGTTGTCAATGCAGAAGTCACTATTAAACAAAGATATTCCTGAAGTGTTTTTACCATTTGATCAATCTACTGTTGTAGAAGAAGTATCTTACAATGGTAACACTCAAACATTAGCGTTTGATGAGAGTATAAAAGGTTGGACAAGTTTTTATACTTATAGACCTATATTTATAAATAACTTAAGAAACAATTACTACAGTTTCAAAGCTTCAGAAGTTTGGAGACATCATGACGAAGTTAATGAAAACAGAACAACGTTCTATGGAAATCAAAGTGATTCTAGTATAACGTTTATATTCAACGCTAATCCTTCTGTAACTAAGAACTTTAAAACAATAGCTTACGAAGGCAGTAATGGTTGGGAAGTTGACTTTGTAAAATCTGACTTCCAAGGTAAAGATAATGTTAACGGATGGATTGAAACTCAAGATACCGCAGGTTATGAATCATCTCTCAATCTATCAACTGTTAAAAGCTATGAAGAGGGTAAATATATCGATGGAGGTGTGACTTATAGATCTGGGTTCAATCGTAAAGAAAATAGATATGTAGCTAACCTAATTAACAATAGTACACAAAGGATTGGTGAGGTTGTTTTTGGAGAGCAAATGAGTGGAGTTAAAGGTTACTATGTAACAGTAAGAATGTCAATAGATACAACTACGGATCCAGGTGGAATGAAAGAGTTATTTGCAGTTTCATCTAACTTTTCAGTATCATCTTATTAAAATAAAAAATTATGTCAGGTTATAAAGATTTACCAAATAGTTCTAAAATAGCAGTGTGGTCTGCCGGTGTTAGCGCAGCTACATCTATCACTGCTTCTATATTCGCTTTTCACGATGCTAATAAGGCTAAAAGAGAAGCTGATAATCTAAAAATAGATTTAACCAATGCTGAAAACAACAGACAAGCTATTATTAATCCATACGCTGGAATGAGCAATCCTTTTGCTAATTTAGGCGTTGCTACAAAAGCTGCTGAGTTTCAAGCAGAGCAAGCTGATATTGCTTTAGCAAATACATTAGACGCTGTTAGGCAGAGTGGTGCTGGTGGAGCTACAGCCCTAGCACAAGCAGCGTTAAAGAGTAAACAGGGTATTTCTGCTGATATACAAAAACAAGAGTTAGATAATTCTAGATTAAGAGCTAAAGGTGAAATGGCTGTTCAGAAAATAGTCGCTGAAGGTGAGAAGTTTAAATGGGAAGCTCAAGAGAGAAGAGAGATGCAAAAATTAAATAGATTACAGGCTCAATACGATAACCAACAAGCTATGCAAATGTCCTATAGAGCTGCTGGTATGGGTGCTTTAACAGACATGGCTCAAAATATAACTAATTTAGCTGGAGTAATGGCTGGTCAAGAGCAAGATAACTTAATTGATGAAGGAGGAGACGACGCGTTGATCATGAACGAAGAAGACAGAACCTCAAGAATAGGTCGAGGGCAAGGACAAGGGCAAGGACAAGGTGAAACTTTCTACAATTATGATCAATATGGAAATCCGATTAAATAAATAAAGATGGGAACATACGAAAAACCAAGTTTAATAATAGATCCTAGATCAGAGACTCTTAGAAAGGCTGGAACTCAAATAGCTCAATCGGGCTTACAAACAGCAGCTAATTTAAAAAAGCAAGAGGAATTAAATAGGATAAGGAGAAATAAACTAAATGAGGAACTTTATGGTTTGGATTTAGCAGTTAATTCTATGCCTGATGCTGATGATAAAACTTTTGATGATAGTGTAGATAACATGCTTCAAGATCAATTAAAAGTAATACATAAGTTAGGTGCAGAAGCTTTAAGAACTGGTGACAATTCTAAATTTCTAAAAGAAAGAGCCGCTTTTGAAGCTATGGTTAAGCAAATGCCTGTCGTGATAAATGCTATAAACCGTGAAGGTGAAATATGGAATAAATCAAGTGCTGAAGGTGTTGGTTCTTTTTTACAAGGAAAAAATGATCCATGGAAAATAAACTTAATGGAAAACTGGAACAAGAAAGACGGTAAAGATATTATTCCAAAGTATGTAAATGGCCAGTTGGTTTTAGAGTATAATGGAAACATAGTTAACACTTCTAACTTAATAAAAAACCTTAAAGAAGGAGGTAGTGGTTTAATAACCTATATGGACGATCCTCAACCAGCATTACAACAAATATTTACTATAGCTTCTGGAGGAAAAAACTACAAAGGTTATCAATACATAGAATTAGACAAAAGTGAAGTAACAGGTAAAAAAGCACAGATAACTAGATTAAATTATAAAGATCAAAATAACGAGATAAGAGATAAATTAATGAATCCAGGTAAAGGTGGAGATCCTTTGGTAACAAGATTTAATCAAAACAATTGGGAGTTTTTTAATAAAGGTACAACTGAAATATATAATGATACTCCTGAGCAAAGAGCGAAACTAAGAAAACAAATGGTGGATTTCATGATGACTAATTACGGTCATGATGATATAGTCAATGTTGGTGAAACTCCTTATGTCGCACCAAAAGAAGAATCAAAATACAATCCAGCTGAAAATAAAGTAATTAATGATATTAAATATATAAGCAAACTTGAAGACAAAAACATGAAATTCAACGAAGGAGTTAATATTTTAAATACCACAGCTAAATTAAATAAATCTGGTCAAAATTATTACTCGGCTAAAGATGTTGCAGCGCTAATTGAAAAACAAAATTATAAAACAACATACGGGAAAAACCTTTTAATAAAAATAGCTGAAAATGCTGGTTATAAAGATGAAAACGGTTATACAAGTACTGATTTGTACTTAATGGATGCATATAAAATAAAGCCAAACCAAATATACACATTAAATGATAGTCAAGTTAAAGAAGATGTAATGGGTAATATTAAAAGAATTATAAACAACCCAATAATAGGTCCTACAGAAGATTTTGGAAATGCTTTACTTCAAGAGTTGAACATAGATTATGTAATTACTCCTGATCCTCCAGAGAAAAGTGATGAAGAAAATACCGAAGAAAATACTGATAGCACAAAACCTAAAAAAACACCTTTATCTGAGGGATAAAAAATAATAAAATAATATGGACGAAACTAAAGCTATAGAATTATATAACTTTTTTGTAAATGAAGGATATGATCTTGGTAGTCAAGATATTTTTTTTAAAGCTTTCAAAGATGAAAAAAAGAGAGTTGAGTTATATGATTTTTTTGTAAATGAAGGGTATGATGTTGGTGAAGTTGACAAATTTGTTATATCAAGCGAACCAGTTGTTAAACCTGCAGACAACACAGCTACAGGTGCAGAGCTTATGGAGTATGCTGGCGTTGATGTAGAAGAAGATACTGCACAAGAATCTGATGGTGGTTTCTTTACTAAAGCTCTTCAAGGTTTAAAAGATAAAGCAGCTGAAGAAGGTAAAACTATTAAACCATCTAACACAGAAAATACTTTGAAACAAAAGTATTCTGTAGATAATCCATACAAAAGAAAAAAACAAACTCAAAAGCTTGATGGATTAAACTTTAATAATCACACTTATGCTGAAACTATAAGAGCTTTAGAGTATGAGATTGACAAAGTACAACCTGAAAAAAGACAAGATGTCCAATTCGTGTTAGACGAACTATATGATAATTTAAATAAAGGAGTTAACCTTAATAGCAATCTAAAAAAACCAGGTATAAACGATCCTGTTTTATCTGAAAAATCAAAAGAAATACTTTACGGTTTAAGATCACCTATAGATAATAGTTTTATAGGGGAACCTGTTATAAAATTTGATTACTCTGTTCCAGTTACTAAATCTCCAGAAAATGAGATTTTAGACGATTTTGTTAATTTATATTTAAGCAAAGATCCTAATAGAAAAAACTATTCGTCTGTTATATTAGGTGAAGATTTTAAAACTAAACAAGAAAAAACTCCAACATTTATTGATGGGTTAACTTTGAGTTTAGGAATGGGTGGAATTAGAAACGTTGCTGAATACGCTGGTGTAGATACAAAGAATGTGTCAAAGACAATATTAAGAGGTGTTTCAGATTGGAATGATTATCTTGGAGGTCAATTTGAATTTGTTCCAGTTAATAAAGTTAAAAAGATGATCGATAATGATATTATCAACATTGACAATAATTCTAAAAAACAGAGTATAATAAACGCTGTGGATGCTATTTATTATGGTAGTCAAGGTGTAAGTGACTTATCGGTTGTTAACAAACAATGGAGAGAAACCTTATTAGATCAAATAGCAAAAGAAGATCCAAACTTATTGGAGCAATGGGATGGAACTGCTGAGTCACCTGTTTATCAAAAAATTAGCAATAAAATAGCTGAACTTGAAGCAAAGTTTTTGTTTCCTTTTTTATCTAAAGAAAGATTTTTAGAAGAAGATGAACTAATATCAGAAGAGAAAAAATATGAAATAAAAGAAACGATTCATAATAATGCTACTGTTTTAAATAGAGAAAAAGAATATAGAAGAAAAGAGTATGATTTAATTAACAAAGAATGGTTAAATGATGAAGAGTCAATAGATCGTTTCAACTCTTTAAGTAAGGAAAAGCAGAATAAATACATTAGAAATAGATTATATAAGGATATAGATTTAGAGCATTATAAATTATACTGGGGCATTCAAGATGGTGATGAAGCTAAACAAATCAAAGCTCAAGAACATTACGAGTCAATGGTCACTGATTTCGGATCAAATTCTGATCAAGCAAGAAAAGCTTGGGCTGAATTACAGAAGGTAACTGAAGATGAATTTGGAAAAACGTTAATTGGCGGTTTGTATTATGATTTTAACACAAACTCATGGGTTGGTAGAGGACAGCTAAGAGATGAGAAATCTATAGAACAAGCAGACGAAATAGATCAAGAAGCTAGTCAGTTATCTGATAGAAATACTTTTGAATCACTCATCGATGTTGTTTCTCAAAAAAGACATAGATTAGAACAATTAGCTAAAATAATAGGTAGCGGTGGTGACATAAAAGAAGGTATGGGATTATTTGGTATGGCTTTAGATGAACTTAGAGATCCTGAAGGTGTTGCCTTTTTTAATAGTACTTCATTATTTAATTTAGTAAGTGGAACTTATGGTACGTATAATATAGATAATCCATTTGCTGAGTTGTTTGAAAATGATGCTTTGCGAGTTGATCTTGAAAAAATTAAAAAAATCAATGAAGTAGGTATAGATGGATTAGGTAGTAGATTATCTTTTTTACCAGGTAAATCTTCTTTAGCTATGGAGTGGAATGAAGCTCTTAAAGAATACTTAGTAACAAATAAAGCTGTTGCTTTAAAAGTAGATCCTACCTCAAACTTTGAAGATACTTCTACTAAAAGTTTTTTCACTGGCAGATATTGGCGTGAGGCTGGTAAAGATTTCTTGCAAGGAGTTTCTGAAGGATTTTTTAATGAAACTTACTTTACTGAAAAAGAGCAAGGTAGAAGTTTTGTTAACGCTGTTTCTCATTTGGATATAGTAGATGACAGCCACAAAAAACTACTAGGTTTTGAATATAATCCAGAGACAGATCAATGGGATTTCAAAGGTAATACATCTGAAAACGTATTCAAAGGTGTTGGTTCTTTAGTGCCGTTTATAGTAGATATGGCTATAACTAAACAAGCGGCTTTAGGAACTTTAGGAGCTATAGGTAAAAGCGCTTCTTTTATTAACAAATCAACTCCTATAAGCAACTTTACATCTAAATTTAATTTAACAGCTCCTATGGCTAACTCTTTACGTAATAGTAATTACTATAAGTATTTTAATAGTGTTACTACTGGAGCTATAAAAGAGGGTTTAATAATAGCTGCGACAGATGAATTTAGTCATTACACACGTAAAGCTGATCCAATGGGATTTGGTTTTGGTGCTATTTTAGGAGCTTCTAATACTGTATTTAAAAATCTAGGTATTGCTTTAACAACTGGAATGTACTCTGGATACGCTCCTTTCTTACCAAAGTTTACAAGAAACTTTCTAACTAGTGCAACCTACAAGTTGACAAAACCATCATCTTATGCTCCTAAAACATTTATGAGAGCTGCTGATATTGGTGGAAGAGCTGCTTTAGCAAGTGGTGTTAGAGGTTTAGCTATGGGCGGTATTCCAACTGTTGGTTTAACAGCTGCTGAAATATGGACTGCGGGAATGGAAAGTGATACTAGTTTTGCAGAGGCATTTAAACATGCTACGGAAACAGACAAGCTTTTAACGACTTTTTTCCAAATGTATACTTTAGGTATGAGTGGTAAAGTTATGAATCCTGGTGGTGGAGCTTTAGGTTTATATAGAGGTTTAGAATCTAAAATAATGGAGTTTAAAGGTGAAGTTCCATTTGAAAAAGAAGCTAGAAATCTATTAGGTTTAAAACCTAATAAAGAAGGAGAGTTTGAAGGAGAATATGATGCTGAAGAAATAGAAAACGCTTACAACACATCTGTCAACAACCTATTAAATAAGCTAAGAAAATCAGGGCTGTCTTTAGAAGCAGAAGAGGTTATAGTTGATCCTAAAACTGGAGAAACTTTAAGAGAAAGGATGAACAGGCTTGATCAAGCTAAAAATACATTATATAGAAAAAACAATATAAAAGCCGCGCAGAAAGCTATAAAAGCAGATGAAGCTTCTAAACAAAGCGAGCAAGATGCTTGGATGTTAACAAATAAAATATTAACTGATCCTGAAGCTATGACTTGGAATGACATAGTTAATATGTCAACAATGAATGAAGGTTTCATTCAAGAAGCGTATTGGAGAAAAACAGGTAAGAAACTAACAAAAGAAAATGTAGCCGCTTTAAAAAGATTTAAAAGTAGTGTAACACAACAAAGAGCTTTTATAGAAGCAAATTATGTTTTAGAATCTCAAGCTAAAGCTTACGATTATATTAAACAACAAGACTACTACGAGAACTCCATAGAACAATTAAAATCTCAACAAAAAAGTAATAAATATAATAAAAAGTTCTATAATGAGCAGATAAAAAAGATAGAAGAACAACAAGCTGAAATCGCATTAAAACAAGAAGCATTATTAGAGAAGTCTGCGGAAGCTATGGAAGCTTCATATAAATTAATTCTTGAACAAGCTAAAAACAAAGTTAAAGAACTTAAAGGTAAAGGTAGGAATGTAGAGCTTATAGAGATAACAGATGAAAACGTTACAAATAAAATCAATAGCAAAAGTAGAAAAAAATACGGAAGTTTCGAGGAGGTTGTATCAGCAGCTAAAGAAGGTAAATTAAGTGGTCAAGCTAAGCAAATATATGAAGCTTACGTACAGGGTCAGTCTGGTTTTATGGATATAGTTGATAAAACTGGAAAACACATTGTAATAGTAAATAAAAATAGAGCTTTAGAAAACAATAATCTTTCAGCTATTCCACATGAATTAATACATGTTAATTTATCTAGTTTAGGTAAAGAACAGAGAATAAAAGTATTAAATGAATTTGCTAAAGAATTAAGAAAAACACCTAAGTTTTTTGAAAAAGTAACTCAGAACTTGAAAGATAGAGGTTACGATATTGATGGTAAGTCTTTGGACAAAATGATACAAGAAGATAGTGTATTGGCTGAGGAATTTGCCACTGTATTCTTTGATCAAATATCATCTGGTAGAATTTCACCAGAAAAAACAACTACTGAAATAAAAGATGTTTACGAATCAGGAAAAGATTTATATAATAGCTTAGTTAATTTAGGTTATGAAAATAGAAGAATAAGAGATTTAGCTATGGATAAAGAGCCTACTGAAGTTAAAGAAGAAGTAGGTGAACTTAAAAAAGAAGAAATAGTTGAAGAAGTAGTTGAAAAGAAAGAAGAAGTTGATACTACTAAAGAGGTTGACGCTGCCGAAGAGTTTGCTGCTGCAGCTAAAGATATAGCTACAGGTGAAGCAGTAATAAAAGAATCTGAAGTAGTTGAAGAAGATAGCTATAGTAAGTTCAAAGCAAGATTAAGAAAAGGTGAAAAAATAGGTGATAATACTTATAGTTACAAAAAAGTTAGTGGAGGTAAATATCAGTTAATGAAAAATGGTAAAGACATTAGAGAGCCATTTGAAACTGTAGATAATCTTATAGAGTACATAAAGGAAACAGTAGATCAATCTATACCTGAGAAAAAAGTAGCTGGAGAAAAATTAGAATCTAAAGAAAAAATCGTTACAGGTAAGAAAAAAATAGGTGATAGCGAGTTTAACAAACAATATGATATTATTGCTAAAAAACTGGAGAAGTTAGAGCAATTGTACAAAGATACCAATGTACCAACTGTAGATAAAGCTGCTATCGCTAGTAGTGTATTAAAATTAAAAGACACTTATGATCTAACTGAAGAACAGTTAAATAAGTTAGAAGGAATAAAATTCAAGAGTAAGAAAAAAGCTCCAACTAAAAAACCTGTATTTCCAAAAATAACTCAATCATATCACACTATACCTATGGAGCTACAAGCTCTGGATAATTTCTCTAGAGACGCTCATAATTGGTTAAAAGAGAACATAGACAAAAAAGGTACTCCTGAATGGGAAAAACTTTTAGCTGAAAAAGAAAGAGCTGACAACGAGGTACATAAAATAGAACAAAGTAGACAAAGTAGAGATATTGACACTGACAAGTTAGTTGGTAAAGAATATGATGGGAAATGGAAGTTTAAAATAAATGAAAAAATAGCTGCTGAGTATGGTTTAATGACTGATGATCTCATGGAAACTAAAGATATAATAACAGCTATATACAATAAGCACAGTCATAGATGGAATAAAGGTGGATCTGAAATAGCTTATACTGCTATAGAAAAATACGGTCTTATAGAGCCAATAATAAAAGATAAAATTAACAAAATGTTAATTGATTTTGGATTCATAGACACTAAACCACCTAAATGGATTGAAGGAGAAGATTTTGTCAACGATTCTAAATATGATATTCTTCGCGGTACTTATACGGAAATGCTTACTCACATTAGAAATTTTAATAAGAAGTATCATTCAAATCCTTACGCTGAAGATGCTATTTTCAATGATAACTTATTTGCTTGGATAACAAGAGAGATGAAGAATAAAACACTTAATGCTTGGAAAGAATTGTTCACAGAGCATTATGAATCTTCTTCAGAAGCTGTTGGTGATCAAGCTTATAAAAATGAAAATTACAATGAAGCAAAAAATTACGTCGTTGAAACTAGTTTAAGAAGGGAAATAGGTTTAGGACCAGAAGGTGAAAGAGATCCATTTAAAGAGGAAGTTTTCGCTAGAGTTAAAGAGATACTACAGAAAAGAAGACTACCAAATCTAGACACTGTTGAAGGTCAAAAGGAGTTTAAAAAAGTATTACAAAAAGAATTTGAAAACGTATTATTTGAGTTCATTAGAGAGAAAGTTTTTGAAGGTGTTAGAATTGGTAACACGTTATATTACGGATGGTCAAAAGCTGAAAAACCTAAAAGTGAAATTAAAAGAGGTAATTGGGATAGAGTTAGAGAGATACTAGAGGAGTATGGTGAAGTAATGTACAATAAAATACCTACTTCTGAACTAGTTAGCATGAGTCGTGAAACGATAAGTAAAGGTATAGAAAGAATAGCAGAGCCAGTTATAGATCCAAGTACAGGTAAACAGAAGAAAGCAGCAAGATTAGAATCTGAAGCTTTAGAATTACAAGGCGAACTTAAGATAAGTAATGTTGATGCTAATAATAGAGTTTGGAAGAAGCGAAATTGGAATGATGTAAAAGAGGACTGGATAGAGTTCTTTTTAAATCCAGCTAAAGCAAATAGAGGTGAAAGAATAAGAGGTTTATCTAAAAGACTTGCTCAAGAAATAGGTTTCGATGCTACCATGGAGATTCTAATGGATCCAAAAACTTACAAAGAAGTTGAAGGTAGAGAAATTCAGGAAATGAACCTAATGAATCTAAAAAACAATCTAGAGGTTATATCTAGAAGATTGTATAGGAATCCTAACATGAGATTTAGTAGGGATATGCCTGTGGAACTACTAGAGACTAGGGATTTATTGAATTTAGATAAAAGAGAGGCTATTAATGCTACTAGAGCTGGTTTAGAATATAGATTTTCTAGCGATGTAGATATAAAAAGAATAGCTAAAAAGTTTAATATTACAGAAGAGCAAGTTAAGTTAGCTGCGAGCATACAAAGAAATATAGCTAACTCTCAGTTAATGAAAAAGGATAAAGATCTAGGTTTTAAAAGTACTATAAAAGATCAAACTGAAACGTTTCACGTGCTTCGCGATATAATGAAAGATCCAGAAAATTCTGCTTATAAGACATCGTATTGGAAAGATAAAGAAGAAGGCTACAAACTATCTGATCTAGAAGAAGCGTACCAAGATCTATATATGGACATTGAAGGTGTAAAAGCCATTGAACAAATGGTTAAAGAAACCGAGGGTGTAAATAATATACAAGAAGCTAAAAAACAATCTTTAAGAGATATAGAAGTTGGTACTATGTCTGCTGATGCTAAGAGGCAAGAAGTAGCTGAAAAATTCCACAAACCATTTTTAACCTCAGGTTTTCTACCACCTTTTGCTATTAGTTTAGGTTTGACAAAAATATCAAAAAGAAGAGGAGAAAAAAAAGATGCTCCATTAGGTTTTTTGGCTTATTGGCATCAATATACTAATTCAAAAGATGGTTCTGGTAGAATGAGTGATCCTTGGTTTAAAGCTCTTGAAAATACTATAAGTAAAAAACTAAGTGACAAAACTATAGAATCTAAATGGAATCTCGAATCTAGTAAAGACAAAGAACTAAAAGAAGCGTGGGATAGAGTTAAAAAACATGCTGATGCTGATAGGTTAGAAATAACAAACAGGCGAGGACTTGAAAAAGGTGAAGAGTATGATTTTTTAACGATAAAACAAGTTGAAAATATTAAGTTAGATAAAAAATTAAGTCCAAAGCAAAGAGCTGAAAAAATTAAAAAATTACTTAGTAAGAAAGCTAGAGAAACAAATGAGGCTATAAGAGATTTGGATTTTGCTCTATCATTGACACTACAGAAATATTTACATTCTAAAAAAGGAAAAGATTTTAAAGAAACATTAAGTTATATATATAGAGAGAGACAGGCAAGAGATAGACTTGGAGATTCCGCTATGGCTGCCAGTAAGTATTGGTATTTAGGAGAAAAATCAACAACTAAAGAAGAACATTTAAGGTCTGTTGCTGAGAACTCGGCAATGAGATTAATTAAAATAGCTGATGGTGAATTTAATAGAGATGTTTTTGATGCTACTGTCTCTGATTATTCTAAAATATTTGGACCTAAAGAAGTTTTTGATGTTATAGATAAATTATCAGGTCAAAATTCTAGATTGGGTAAAGCTAGATTCTTATACAATTTACCTTTAGCTAAGAAAATATTTAACATCGAAACTGGAAAGAGTTTGTATGAAGAAATATTAGCTGATAAAAGTCTTGGTTTTTCAAAAGAACAAATAGAAAAATTAGCTAAACAGCAGGAAAAACTAGCGAGTTTAAATCTTAATAAACCTTTTATGGGTGCTATAAAAGACATGGTTAAAGGTGAAGTTAAAGATGGAAGACAGAGTAGAGATATATCTAACGAAGAGGTACTTAGTTTAGCCGCTACGATGGATGCTGCTTTAGAACTAGCTAGAGATCCTAATACACCTGTTAAAAAGATAAGAGTATTTGATTTTGATGATACGTTAGCTCAAACAAAAAGTAACGTATTATATACTATGCCAGATGGTACTAAAGGTAAACTAACAGCTGAAGAGTTTGCTAAGAAAGGAGATCAAATGTCTTTAGATGGTGCTGTTTGGGATTTTTCTGAATTTAATAAAGTTGTAGATGGTAAACCTGGTCCATTATTGGAAGTTGCTAAAACGATACAAAGAGTTAGAGGTACAGAAGATGTGTTTGTATTGACAGCTAGATCACCTGAAGCAGCTAAAGCTATTTACGAATTTTTAAATAGTGTTGGATTGAATATACCTTTAGAAAATATCACAGGATTAGGTAATAGTTCTCCATTTGCTAAATCCAATTGGGTTATAGAAAAAGCTGCTGAAGGTTATAATGATTTCTACTTTGCTGACGACCATGCTAAGAATGTTGAAGCAGTGCAAGATGCTTTAGATCAAATTAGAGGGTTGAAAACTAGAACACAATTAGCTTTACCTCAAGGAAGAGTCGAAAGTAAACCACTTAACAAAAAACAAGCGGATGTAATAGACGCTAATTCAATGCGTGATATAGATAACGAAGCTAGTTCTGATGGTTACTTAAATGTTAGGTTTTCTAAAAATCATAGAGCTGAATATGAGAAAATGCTGGAGAAAAGAAGACCTGATCTAAAAGGTCAAATACCAGAGCAAGTTGAAAAAGTTTTTGAGTTTGTAGATAATCCAGCTATACCTCAAAATAAAAGAACAAAGTTTGAAAAGCTAGCTTTACACTACTTGTCTAAAGGTTTTTTAATATTACCAGAAGATGGTTATAAAGTTATAGAAGCTGAAAGATTAGCTAGTATTAAAAAAGTAGATCCTTTCTCATTTAGTAATCCTAATGAGATAATAGAGAAATTTGTAGAAAAAGTTAAAGGTAAAAGAATAAACCCAAATACCATGAGCGCTTTATCCAATAAGAGTAATCTCGAATACGGTATAACTGTTTACGATGTTGCTAATACAAAAGAAGCTCAACAACAAGTTAGATCTATAATAGATACTCACTGGGGTAAGAACTCAAACCCGTGGTGTTTAGCCGCAAGATCTGAATACAATGCTAGTGGTGAAAGAGTGATGGGTGAAGAAGCTTGGCAGCAGTGGAAGAATTATGGTGAAGAAAAGCAAATAGCTTTTAAAGATGGTAAGTTAGTTGCTTTTAGAGATGGAGATGGTCAATGGTGGGACAAGATGGATAGACCTAGTAATTCGATAGAAGTTAGAGGTCCAGTGGAAAAAACTGAAAAATCAAAGAACGCACAGGGTAATGAGGTTAAAACTAAAACAAGGTTTATTTATAGGGTAGATCCAGAGACAGGTGCAAAAGAAAGAGGAGATAAAGAAGTTACATCGACATATAAAAATAAAGATGGTGAAAATGTTAGTGATGCTACTGTCACTAAAACGCTACCTCCAGTAGTTCACCAAGCACTTGGCAAGAACATTGTTATATCAAAAGAGAAAAGAGTTAATGGTAAAAAAGATGGTAAACAATATCAACTTTATATAGAAGATCACGCGTTTTCGGATCTTATTTCGTTTTTAGAAACAGAAACAGACGTTAGTAAAGAGGGTGAATATTACACTCTTGATGAAATAAAGGAAGCGCCTATGGGTTTATACTATGATTCTTTCCCATCAGAAGCTTTTGAGATTTGGGATAAAGGTAATATGGTAGAACGAAAAAATGTAAATGAATATCGACTAACGGATTATGCAGCTAAACATCAAAATCTAATACACTTTAGAGGGGAGATTGAAAAAGCAACGACTAATAAAATAAAAAAATCAGTTGAAAATGACCATAACTTATGGAGAGATACTGAAAGTGTTGTAGAAGAATATGAAGGTTCAGTTAATAATATTTATGAATTAAGTAAAGTTTTTGGTGCTTCAGGAGTTACTGTCAAAAGAAATAACTACAAAATTAAGTTTAATAAAGATGGAGTTATATATAGAGAATTGAATGGTCGTAAATTCTTAACTGAATACGATATACTTATGCAAAAAGTACTTGAGTCACCACTTTTAAAAGATGAAAATTTAGCGGAGTCAGTTGGTTGGTATTACAATGACATGATGGGTACTAGTATTGGCAATGCTCGTAATGTTTTCTTAGCTAAAATGATATGGGATAAAGTCAAAATTGAAAAAGAAGGTATTAAAAAAAGTTATGGTGCGGTATTAGAGGTTGAAGGATTAAAAGATAAAAACTTTAAAGATTGGGCTTTTGATAGATTCGACAATAACAAACCCATGAATGTTGATAACAAGATAATAATAGGTAAAGAAACTAAAGTATTAAAAGAGAAAGTAATAAAGCGTGAAAAGTTAATGCAAGGTCGTCTTGAAGATATTTTGTTTGCTAAAAAGACGAGTTTAGAAAATCAAATAGTACCTTTAGATAAAAATTTAAAACCAACTTCTAGATTTAGTATGGACACTAAAATGGATCTAGAGTGGGAGAAAACTGAAAAACCTGGCCCAGAGTGGGAGAAAGAAAAAGCTATAGGTTATAAAACTGAATTCAATGTTGGTGACAATAAGTTTATAATAAGTATGGCTAAGATGTACGAGTCAGAAGCTTTAGCTTCAGTTAATCGCATCTTACATAGAGAAGATATATACGAACTTGATGGAGAGTATTTTGATTTAGATTTTGCTTTTATAGATAAAAACGGTGTTCCAATAGTTGATATGACAGGTATTATGGGACCTGAAGGTGGAAAAGTTTTAAGTATAGTTGCCAACGGAGTTTTAGATTTTGTTAAGAAAAATAAAAACGCTAAAGGTTTATACTTTTCTTCGGCTTTAGAGAAGAGGACTAGAATATACAAAGGAATGTCTAGAATGTTTGGTAGCGAGTTAGGTTGGGGTTATAAAATTAGGAAAGAAGAATACGGTGGTGGTTTAGAGGAAACTAATTTTATAGTATCTGCAGATATTCCAACAACAAAAAACTTAAGCGGACAAAGACAACCAGTTAGAGATGTTATAAACGTTGTAGATAAAAGTTCTAGAACGCAGCAATCTAGACAAGCTAGAGATATTGATCTATCAGGTTTATTTAATAAAATGATAGAAATAAAAACAGGAATTCCTGCTGAGAAGAAATTTGATATGTTAGCTAAGAGTGTTGGTAGAAAGAAAGGTAAAGGCAAGGTGTTTATGCCTTACTCTACTGAAGATTTTAAAGGTTTAATGTACCCACTTATTGCTAAAGGAAAAGTTGGAGATGCTCAATTAGATTTTATGAATGAAGTTTTATTCAAGCCTTTTAATAGAGCTATGAATAATGTTTCTAGAGACAGAATGCAGATAAACGCTGATTTTAGAGAACTTAAGAGAAGTTTAAAAAACGTACCAAAGAATTTAACAAAAGAAGCTATACCAGAATCAGGTTTAACTTACGAAAATGTAGTTAGATTATATCTATGGGATAAGCAGGGTATAGAAATAGATGGTGTGAGTGCTGAAACTATGGAGAATGTATGGGAGATCATGCAAGACAAACCTGAATTACAAGCTTTTGCTGATCAGTTATTAAATATAAATAAAGGTGATGGTTATTATTATCCTGGTGAGTTGTGGTTAACAGGAAATATGACTTCTGACTTATACAGTGGTATAAATAAAACAAAAAGAGCTAAGTACTTAAAAGAGTGGACTAGGAATAAAAACTTAATGTTCAATAAAGAGAACATGTTAAAGCTAGAAGCTGCTTACGGAGCTAAGTATGTTGAATCATTAAGAGATATATTGAGAAGAATGGAAACAGGTGTTAATAGACCTGAGAAAAGTTCTAGATTTGAAGACATGGCCATGAATTATATTAATGGTTCGGTTGGTGTTACAATGTTCTTTAATACTAGATCAGCTATTCTACAGACTATATCTACAGCTAACTATATTAACTGGTCAGACAATAATCTATACAACGTTGGTAAAGCTTATGCTAACGCACCTCAGTTTGCTAAAGATTTCTTATACTTAATGAAATCTGACTTTATGAAAGATAGGAGAAGTGGTTTGAAGATAAACGTTAGTGAATCTGAAATTGCGGATGCTGCTAAAAAGAAAGGTTATAGAGGTGTTTTAAATTTATTACTTCAATCTGGATTCTCATTAACAAAAGCTGGTGATGCTTTTGCGATAGCTTTCGGTGGTGCACCTTTTTATAGAAATAGAGTTAAGACTTATTTAAAAGAAGGTTTCTCACTTGAAGAAGCAGAAAGAAAAGCTTTTGATGACTTTAGAGAAATAACAGAAGAATCTCAACAATCTGCTAGAACTGATAAGATCAGTATGCAACAAGCAGATAAATGGGGTAGAATAATATTAGCGTTTGCTAATACACCTATGCAATACAATAGATTGATAAAAAGAGCTGCTCAAGATTTGATAAATGGTAGAGGTGATTGGAAATCTAACACATCAAGAATAGTATATTATTTGGGTATACAAAACTTTATATTTAATGCGTTATCTCAAGCTTTATTTGCAATGAGTGGAGATGTTGATTCTGAAGAAAATATTGGTAGATATTCAAAGATTGGAAATAGCATGTTAGATAGTATATTAAGAGGTAGTGGATATGGTGGAGCTTTAATAGCTGTATTGAAAAACTTTGGAGCAGAAATGTATGAGCAAAGTAAAGCAGATAGACCTCAATATAGAGATGCTTGGATTGAATTACTTGGAATAGCGCCACCTGTTCAAGCTAAAGTTAAGAGATTAAATCAAGCTGGTAAAACTCTAGATTATAATCAAAAGACAGCTGAAGAAATGGGTTGGGAGTTTAGTCTGGATAATCCTAACTATCAATCTATAGCTTCTTGGGTTTCTGGTGTTACAAATTTACCATTAGATAGATTTATGCGTAAAGCTGACAACGTTAGTCAATTACTAAATGATGATTGGGAAAGCTGGCAAAAAGTCATGATGATGTTAGGTTGGAACAAATGGGATTTAGAAACTACCGAACAAGAAGAAAAGAGAGAAAAAGAAAAAGGTAAAACAACTAAGAAAAGAAGAAAACAAACTTACAACGAAAAAGCAAATAAGAAAAATGAAATGCTTAGTGAATTAGGATTTTAAAAAAAAATAACTATGTCATTAAAAAGAACAGGTAGAACGTCACCATTAAATAAAAAAGGACCTTGTTGGAAAGGTTACGAAATGTTTGGCATGAAAGACAAAGATGGAAAAAAGGTACCTAATTGTGTACCGAAAGATAAAGGTTCACCATTAAAAAAATTAAGAAAAACTACTAAAGGAAAAGGTAGGCATTTTTTGTCAGCTGATGAAGGAGCTGGAATGACAGAAGCTGGCCGTAAAGCTTATAAGAAAGAAAATCCAGGTAGTAAGTTGTCTGCTCCAGTAACTGGTAAAGTTAAACCAGGTAGTAAAGCTGCTAAACGTAGAAAGTCATTTTGTGCTAGATCAAAAGGCTGGACCGGAGAAAGAGGTAAAGCCGCTAGACGAAGATGGAAATGTTAGGAACAATAAGAAATGGGCACCATACCCAAAGTTCCTGTAACCAAAAAAGGGGATCTCAAAGCGAGGTCCCCTTTTTACTTTGTGTATAGCATAGTTACTTTTACATTACCATAGCCATAATATATAACAATGAAGCATAAGTTATAATAACAAAACTAGCAAACACTTCTGGTTCATTATTTAACTCATTGAGTATTTTATTTATCAACTTCATACTATCTCACACGCTCCTCCTGCACAGGCTAATTCACCTGAAAGATCTGTGTTATCTTCAGTCTCCGAAATCTTAGATAGATCAATATCTTCTAACTGTTTCATCATCTCATTATACTCACTAGCTTTTATATCTTCAAATGGTGCTTGAACATAAGTTCCACCATCGTAAGGTAGTACAGATAAACCATTGTAGTAATCTCTGTTCTCCCACATCCATTCACCAGCTGCCTCCCATTCATTTTCTTTTAATGAAACTGTAGCTGATACATTGTGAGTATTACTTCCTCTTCTATGACCAGTTCTCACCCATTCAGTTGCCACCTTCTTTATACGATCTAGTAATTGAAATGGTGATTCAGTTCTAAGTATTGCACCAGCCGGAGATTTCTGTGGAATAGATATTACTGCTGTATCATGAGGACGGAAATAATCATCTTCTATTAGTGTAGGATGGTTTTTAGCCAAATAACCATATATAGATTCATTTTTCCCTACGCGGATCCTACGGACATAGTATTTGTTATGCCATGCATGAATACCCGATGATGTTCCTAATGTCAGAGATGTCGTCCCTGCAGGCTTTACAGTTGTCGTACGTGCTGATGATTTAATCCCAATTAATTTTGCAACTCTTGCATTCTCTTTTTTGACAACTTCAGCAGCTTTTTTCATATCTAAACCAAGCACAGCACCTGAAGCAATACCAGTCATACTAACACCAATTAATGCTTCTTTTTCTGTAGTCTCTCTCCATACATCTCTTAGATAATGAAAGTCTGTATAACCTGCTTGTAACGTACCTATAAACGCTGCAGCTTTAACTCTTGCTTCGTAATCTTCTTGATCAACAATATCCGAAGCGTTAACTTCACATAAGTTACAGAATTGATACGGGCGTAAAGCAATTTCACAACATGGATTAGTTCCCCAATCTTTGTCGTTATTAAAGTATACACCAGGTTCACCAGATCCAGATAGTTCTATACGCTTCCAAAGATCCATGAAGAAGTTTTTAGTAATCTTGTGTCTCATTAAAACAGCAGAGAAATTAGCTCTACCTCTCTGCGGGTTGGCTTCCCACCAGTCACCAGACTTGCATGCTATCATTTCGTTATCATCAGCAGAGAATAAACATATCAACGCTGCTCTACGTATACCACCGGCTAATACAGCATCAGCAATATGACAAACTAGATCACTAGCTTCTGATGTTGTGAGCTGCTCACCGTCTTCTTTCTGATCTAATATACCAGTGAGCTTAACAATACATTCTTTCAACGGTTGAGGACCTGGAGCTTTACCACCTGAAGTTACAAGTTGTGCTCCTTTAGGGCGGATATCCGAGTAATCAAATTCAATACGTGAACTCTTACCATTTAAATAAGACTTCATTAATACTTTAATAGCATCGGCCCAACCTTCTATTGAGTCACCAATTAAAAATCTACGTTTACGTTTTACGTATGGTTTATTGACAGGTGGTAGTTTAGCTACATGATGTCTTTGTACTGAGTAACCCATACCAGTACCACCTAATAATAAAAACATTATCTCGCTAAAAGCATCAACAGTCTCAACAGGTAAGTAAGCGCAATTGTAAATTCTATTAGGAGATATCTCAATCGGCTTACCACCGAACTGCATGCTACGCATTGAAGGTAAAATCTTTTTGTCATACACTAATTTGTAATTGTCTCTTATTTGTTCTTCTAATTTTGGGTATTTCTTTATATGCATGTTCATGTTCCTCGTCACTAATTCATCCCATGTCTCTCTTCTATTCAACTCCGGTATATACTTAGCATACTTCATATATACCGTGATATCTGACAAAATTCTATTTGATACCTCCATTATTCTTGTATTCTTTTTTCGTTAACACCATCAGAGTAGATATCAATAACTACTCCCTTGTAATTTTCATCTACTTCCTGTCCTGTTAGATTTATCACTTTTTCTAAATATCTTCTTTTAGGTTTCATGATAACAGCTATAGGGTTGAAGTATTCATAGTCACCATTATAATCAGTTTGTTTTAATCTATAATAGTTAATACCTATTGTAGGGTTTTCGTCAACTGTGTTATATGTGATTCTGTTGTTGTGATTACCATTTCCTGGAACTGTAGCTAACTCCTCCCAGTTATAGCAATCAAATGATCTATCGATAGTGAAATAGTTATTATTAACTTCAGACAATACAGTCCATTCAACTACAACACCATCTTGAGCTGGATAACCTATAAATGAAGTCAATGTAATAGGTAAAGCAAAACCTCCACCACCAGATCCTAACATAAAGAAATCATCCATCCAAAACTCTTCACCAGCTGCATTAGCTCTTACATAAACATCGATAGCTATCTGAGTTGTACCAAGTGGAAATGTTAATTCAACTATAGAAATACCATCACCAAGTAGTGTTCTATCACCACCTCCGGCTGGGGTATAAGTGTCTAATGTCCCATTAACTACTTTAGATACTGTAGCAGAGTTATAACCCCAATAAGCGTTGTTAAAACCTGTAACTCTAACTTCTGAATTATACGTAATACCACCGTCAGTTGACACTTGTATATCTATGTAATCAGCTAAGTCTATACCCGAAGCTGCTCCTGTTGACGTTATTCTAGGTGAAGCAAAATGGAACTTCATCTTATGTTCTTCATCTGGATTTAGTGTGTCGATATTAGGTAATACGTACCAGTTATATTCTGCTGGAGAATTACCACCACCGGTTCCATAAAAGTAAGCCGAAGCTGGAGCAGAAACAGCTATGTTACTAGCAAAGCCTATATTGCTGTTATTAACCCACCAATTACCACTCCAATTGTACATTTCCATACAGTCATAACCTATAGTATCACTATAAGTTTGACCACACATTTGCTCACATAAACCCAAAAAGAAAGCTATTAAAAATAGCCAAAACGTTTTAAGTGGGTAGTTCGTCTTTTTCTTTTTCATTTCGCTGTAATTAATATATTATCTAAACAAATTTCAGACCAAGCAGTTTTTAAATAACCTGTAAAACTTAACAGAACGGATTCACCACAATATTCAGATAAATCAATCTTTTGCTTTTTCCATTCAAGATCACTAGAATGCTTATGCCATAAATCGTAAATCCATTTTCCTTTGTAATTTAAGTCTAACTGTAAAACTCCTGGTTCAACACTGGGTGTTAAAGTTTGTATTTTATAGATAAATACTATTTCAGCTTTTTTAACGCTTCTTAAATCAACTTCCGCTTCAAGAAAAGCTTGTCTTCCACTTGTGTCTGAAAGAGAAGTTACGAATACGTGACTATCTGAATCAGAAGAAGTCAACCAATAAAAATTTTCACCATTTTCTATGTTAAACCAATTATCATTAGAATTGTTATCAAACTTGCATAAGTAAGGAAAATAATCTATTACCTGACAATTTATATTCAATAGCATAAATAAAGCTATTAAACTACTTATTACTTTTTTCATCTTTTGTTAGATTTTCTTTTAGTTTCTCTAAAGCTTCATCGTAACCAGGTAGTAATTTAACTGTTTCAAAAGTTCCAACACTTAACTCTTTTAAGAACTCTATTTCTTGATACAACATAGATATAACCTGTTGTGACTGATCAAGCCTTTCTTTTAATTTTCTTACACTCATTTCATTTTATTAAATATAGTTAAACATATATCGACCATGAAAGGTAAATACAATACATGATCTGTTTTTGTCTCTTGTTTATAAGTCCTTATACCAAATAATAATCCAGTATAAACACCAATACTAATTTCCCATTCTTTCATTTATTAACTCTATTACTTTGTCACATTCTTTCTGATTCTGTGGTTTATACAGTGTATAACCTTTTAGGTTCTTACTAGCATAAGACTTAAAAAGCTTCCATCGTATTGGGAAGCTTTCGTTGGCCCTACCTTTACATTCTATTATAAAGTTTTTACCAATAAAATCAGGGGTGTATTTTATACTCTGTAGTTTTTTGAATCCTCTATCTTTCATTTCTCCTCTACCATTTGCACATCGCTCAAATGAAGATTCATTAAATGTAAACTGATCTACTACTATATATGTTTCACCCTCGTATTTAGCTTTGATTTTAGCCGCTTTCAAAGCTTTGTACATATAGGCTTCAAGGCCCGATGCAAACTGAATACCATCAACTGTGGTTTTCTTAGCTCGTACCGGGCCTTTTTTCCTTTTCTTTTTACGATATGTCGGTGACATAGTATGGAATACCACCTAATGTCTGCTCATACTTTTTATCGTTTGCTTCTTGTAGCTCTTCGCGTGCGGCTTGTATGTATAGCACAGCATCCATGAGTTCTTCTTGAATATCGTTTAAATAACCTAATAAGTCTTTATGACCTTCTGTTCTCTCAGAATCTAATGTTCTGCCATATTTCTTAAAACCAGTGTCTGATCGTTCCACGAACTTAGTAACAACTCTTTCCACAACTGGGTCTCTAAATTTCAATGTTTTTATATTCATATTAATTATCTTTTACAAATGTTCCGTTAACCATTTTACCTGTACGTTTAGATATTACGTTATAAGCTGAATCAACGCAAGCTTCTATAGATGTATTGCCTAAGTGAGCTAGGTTAGTTAACACAACTACCATGTCACCTATAGCATCTACAAATTCAGGTTGATCGTCTTTTAGAATAGCTCTACCTAATTCTCCAGCTTCCTCCATTAATTTTAGGAATTGAGTTTTAGTATCACCTTTATCGTACAAACCTCTTTCTTTAGCCCAATCTCTTATTTTGTCAAAAGAAGTATTTTCAACTTCATCAAACTGAATTTCAAAGCTTTTATTATTATAATTCTTTAACATGTTATTATATACATAACAACTTGTATCTCTGTATTTAGATGGTTGAACATTTCTTAATATAAAAGCTATTAAGTTATCATCTAAATTATATTTACCATCAACTGTACTAAACGATTGACCTTTTAATTCTTCGAGTTTACCTTTTAACTCGTTTATTGGACAACGAAACGTGGTTGTCACATCGGTTGAACTTATTGCAACTTTCATTTTACCTCCTAATTTACTAAAGATTGTGTGATCAGCTTCATAACCATATTCTTTTTGAAGCTCTATTTCTCGCTTTGATATATAGTCTATATCATCGCTTTGTTCTAAGACCTTATATTCATTAGGTTTGTAGCCTTGATAAACTGTCAACCTTGTATTAAGATCACGTGTTACACCTATTTTTTTACCCGGTATATGGTATAGATAATAAGTCATTTTATTATTTTTTATTTATAATGGTTAGATCGCCTTTGTAAAAAGCTTTCCTCCTCTTTTGGTTTCTTTCCTAAGTCTCTCCAATATATATGCATGTTATGTGCGAAATGGTAATATTCACCTACGTCCATAGACAGCCTCTCTGCGATCTTTTTTTGCAATTGTGAAAAACAATACTGATCGTTACAGAAACCGTACCAGAGATCATTAGATCGCATCGTAACACACATATTTAATTTATTATTGTATATTGAAAACTGTATTGCAGTTGTGCATGGAGTATCATTTTCATATTCATGTATTTCTTTACCGTCATATATAGATATTACAGCTTGACGTGTTTCTTGGTTGTCTTGTAACTTAGCTACAACTTTATCTAACTGAAACCCTCTATCCCACTGATAACCGTAGTTAGAATTAACATAACCATATTTATTAGCCATTTTAATCCATATTTCAGGTATCTTACCGTATATTTTTCCTAATTTATGTACATCACGATCACCAGTTAAATACCATAACCATTCAGATTGAGCGTATTTATGACTCCAATTCCTAAACTCTGTATTTATTAAATTCTTTGTTGGTTTAGCTATCGTAAAACCTACATTGAATACAGTATTAGTTTTATCGAATGGTTTACCCCATCCACTTATGTAATCGTAATAATACTCAAATGCATCTTGCGCTGTTAAAAAATTATTCCTCATTTTTATTATATTTATCGTAGTAAAATCTATATAGCTCAAACATTTTAGGGTAAAGTTCTGTTGGTCCATATTCTCTTGGACTTGTTGTTTTTTTACCATTAACCTCAACTTCTAATGTCCAGCTTTTATTTCCAAACCCTACAGAGCACGCAAATGCTCTTATGTATATGCCTTTTCTTAAACACCAAGAGTAACTGGCTAATGTCATATCATCACCCCAAGGTGGTGGTGTCATTGCAGGTGTTTTACTCTTTGGCATTTTGCTTGTAATTTAAATCTATATGGTGTCAGTTCAGACAAACAATAAACATAGAAATGTTGAGTTGGTATTGTGAAAACTTTATATTGTTTCTTTTTATCATCGTAACTGATAGACAAACTTACGCCTGTATCAGGACTACCTATATATTTTTCAAATTCTCTCATCTTTATTTTGGTTTTAAGCAAACGCTATTAGTAATATAGATAGTAAACTTGCAATGAACAAAGCTGCTACTAACCCTAAAAGAACTAGACCTATTATTGCTAATATAAACTTAATTATTTTCTTTATTCCCATGGCATTGCTTCTTCTAATTCAGGTTTAACTTCAGGTATAAAACAACCAGACTTTGATTCCCATGTAAAGAAAGCTTCTCCTTGATTTTCACCCAGGTTTTGAAACTTAACTTTAAGAACTTTAACTTTAGTAGTTTTCAGTTCGTAGTCTCTATGTACTAACAAGCCGTGGTAACTAGCATCGTACCATTCACCACCACCTTTAATGTTATACATAGTTGGTTCCTCTATTTTACCGTTTTTATCTTTATACATTTTAGTTGGATGAGCTACAATAAACACTAACACATCGTATTTCTTAGCAAACGTTTCGATCTTAGTTAAGTATTCCATAGTGTACCTATTAACGTCTTCAGTTGTACAGTCTATGTCTCTAACTTTATTGAATGGATCGATAACTAAGCATTTAATACCTTTACGTTTAACTAACTCAGCACCTTTACGCAATACAGATTCTAATGTATATCTTTCCATATCGATGAAAAAGAAATTACTATTAATGTGATCTGCTACCTCATTCCATTTGTCCTTACCTATATCACCTTTGTTAGGCATATCACCCCATACTTTACGCATAAGTTTGTGAGCATGTAAATATGTTGGTGCATTTTCAGGTGATGCAAACGCTGTCTTCCAACCATAGTTCTTATTATAACCTACACACATTTGATCCACCCAATCAGATTTACCTGATGATGGTATACCTGTAACTGTAATAAACTGACCTGTGTATGTACTAAATATATCATCAAAGTTTTCTAAACCTATTTGAAAACCTGGTTTAAAACCATTCATAACAAAATCAGTTACATCATCTTCTATATCTTTAAATGTTGTAACGTTTTCAAGAGGTACTGGTCTAGCTTTTTCTATTCTTTTACGAAGAGCTTCTTTACCTTCTTTAATTAAATATTCATTAGCATCTTTACATTCCTCAAAGTCTGTTAAAAAACAAACTTCAGCACCTAATCTACGTATTAACTCTGTTTGTAGAGCTTGACCAGGTGGATCTGAATCTACAGCTAATATTATTTTCTCTTTGTCTTCAAAGTAATCAATACAATTGTCTAGATATTCTAGGTTATTAGTATTTAAGGTTGCGCCATTCGGAACTGATATAGCATTGGGTATACCTGCTTCATACAAAGCTAATACATCCATTTCACCTTCGGTTATTACACACCAATCATAGCC
>Ga0098074_1000439_pt1 | contig 28842 bp, 38 predicted proteins | sample 32_taG_FD_75064 | JGI IMG/M metagenome (GOLD analysis project Ga0098074, IMG submission 75064) | Marine viral communities from the Gulf of Mexico - 32_GoM_OMZ_CsCl metaG | ecosystem: Environmental > Aquatic > Marine > Oceanic | place: Atlantic Ocean: Gulf of Mexico | collected 2015-07-12
CTAACTGAATGCACCGCCTGGAGAAAGTGTGAAGTTTCGGGATACTACGGAGAGTGTTCAGACATTGGTTTGATAATGCTCTTCCCTGAAGGCGGTCCCGTTTCGCCATTAATGAATTAACCCTTAACCCTAACGACAATATGACAAATGAAATAGCATTGGTCCTTTACCGGCCACACTCAACTGGTATAGCGACCCTTCTTAAAAACGAGGACGGGCGTCTTGTTTGCCGGTTCTCAGGAAAGGGGGTTCCTGAATTGAAAGAAAGATACCCAGGAACCCAGCTTTTCGAGTTAGAGGACGCGACAAACCAGGTAGTTGCGGCACAACGAGCGAAATATTGCAAAGACTGGGAGCTGTCCAGCCAGGACGAATTTGACGAACAGCTCAATGTCCTGTCGCCGAGGAGCTGGCACACTCTCAATGGCGTTGAGTTCTTCTCGATGTCAGAGAGACTCAGCGGAGAGCTCACGGGATACTACGCTCACCACAAAGCAACAGATAAATTCTTCCGGGCGTACCGCTCGGTTTATGAAGACCCAGAAACCATAACCAACGAAGTTAGAGAAGCAGCAGAATGAAAAACCTAACAAGACACAAGGGCAAGATAACAAACCTGAAAAGGCTCCCAAGCTCAAGGCACGGGAACCCCAGGTGGACAATGAAAATTGACGGCTGGACATGCAGAACAGTCCCAGACTCCATGCATGCTTACGCACTCAGTAGCAGTTCGGAGGGCCGTGAAGTCACCGCAGAGATAGGGACCTATTACGGGTCGCCCGCAATACACTCCCTCAAATTTGAACCGAAAGGAGACAAATGATTGATAACAGATAAAACCAAACCCTGCCCTGCACCTCAGACGTGCGGGTTTTGGGGTGTAACCACTAACCAAAACTTAAAAATGATTAATTTAGCACTACTGGCAGCCCTGATAGCTGTCGAGTCAGAAGGAAATCCTGGGGCGGTCGGAGACAACGGCCTAGCCTTTGGAATTCTCCAGTTGCATTCTGCCTATGTTCAGGATGCGGCTGAGTGGGCTGGAGAGGATTGGACGCACGAGGATGCGTTCGACCCCGAAAAGGCGGTGGAGATATTCGCTGCTTACGTGGAACGCTATTGCGGCGATTCCAGGCTGCCTAAGGGCATGTCTCGCGAAGAGTTCATTGCGAGAACCCACAACGGAGGCCCGCGAGGAGCCTACAAGGATTCAACTTTACCCTATTGGGAAAAGGTTAAGAAAGAGTTTGACAACTAGCCCTTGCCCAGTAGGGTGAAGGCATAACCACTAAAAAAGGAGACTAAAATGGAAACAGAAAAAGCACTAAACCAACTAGCTCAAGACATTAAAGACGCTAGACACGATGTGAGGCTAGGCTTCAAGGCATCGGCTGACATGATTCTGTCGGAAGCTTTGCGACAGATCGAGCAAATCAAAAAGGAGCAATTGCCCTTGGACATTCAAGGTAGTTATGAAACAGGAGAGGAAGCTGGCCGATCCCAAATCAAAGCTAGGCACGATGACGACGAGCGGCTAAATCACGCCATGTCCGAAGCTAGGACTAGCATCGGGACGTTTTTCGACGATCTCAGGGCCATCTATGAGCCCAAAGAAGGGAGCAACCATCATGGATAAGCTCATTGATTGGATAGCCGCTGGCCTCATATTCTTGGGGCTGGCTGGCATAACCGCCACAATTTTGTGGCACCTAGTGATAGGTGGAACAGTAGCAAAGCAACTATTATGGACATAGAAAAAGAAATCGAGATTCTTTTGGGGGTCCCTCAAAAGATTTACAACCTAACGGTACAGTATCACCGAGACGAAGGAGACGTCATTCTCACCGGAGTGTGGCTGGACGGAAACGACCAGTGCATACAGGGGATTCTCAACGAGGGCGACCTCTGCACGATAGAAAGGTTTTTAAATGCCAATACCTGAAAACGCGAAGATCGAAGATATTCAGGTCGAGGGGATTGACCCCTCTGACTACCCAGACTTCTGCGATGCGTACATTAGCTACGCAGAAATTGACGGCAAGCCAGCAAGCGACGAGGAGTTGGATGAACTTAACCAGGATAGTGATTTTGTTTACGGAGAAGTGATGAGATGGATTTACTAGCTTCAGATATTCGGGAAATCTCAAGACCACGAGACCCTATGCTTATTAAGCAAATTGAGAATCTTTTGGATGGGTCTGATTTGGACCCGCCAGAGTGCGATGACCTGGAGGAAATCGAGGACGCTTTAGAGGATTATGGATTCTATTCTTGACAGCTATTCGAGACTAGGTTATAATGGCCTAGTCGGCCTTAATTAAACTATAATTATAGTTAACTACAATTATGATTAATTATCTTTGCCTTATTTGTTAAATCATAAAAACAATTGTTGACAATACGCTATTACTAGTATATTTTATGAGGAAAATGGATAATATTCTTAATGAGATTAACCGCAGGAAGTCGCGAGAGGAGTCTTACCACGAGATGCGAAAGCACCTCAGGTGGCAGACTGCCAAGCAATTTCTATTCTTGGCCGCAATCGGGGCCATACTAACACTAACCTTCTACATAGCATACTAATGGAGACTAGATAATGGAAACACGATACTGGAAATGTAACAAGAACCTTGGGCAATTTACCACCAAGGTTGACGAGAACACAGCGGGGGCCGTCAAGTACGAGCACCCCATGATCCCTGGCGGGTTTAAGTGGCAATTGCAAGTGCCTACGCTTGCGGGTCACATTGAGAGCCTGTACATGGACGATAGCCCGTATGGGCAGCAGCTTTGCATAGGGCTGCAGAACAGTGCAGGCGTTGATGTTTTGCAAGTGCCTACACACAAGCAGAACAGCGACTGGCCCGTGGCCGAGTACGCCTACCTCGCTAAGCGTGTTCTCAACTTCGATGTTAACAGCATCTTAGAGCTGAAGATATGGAAGTTCAAACCGGAAGATTCCGATTACGATAAGCTTTTTATCATGCCCTACCAAGGTGGACGCAAGCCAGTTGCCGAAGCATTGACTAGGGACAAGCAGCCCAAGATTGACCCAGTAATTGTGGGGTCGAAGAAAGTTTGGGATACCGAGCCGCTCTTTAAGGCGTTGGAGGAGCAGGTCGAGGCATTCATCGTTGCCAACAAAGGCAAACTTGATGAGGCGAAAGCCAGCCGAGAGCCTACCGAAAACGAGAAAGCCGTTGCTCAATCAGCAGATCCTTTGGCAGACTGCCCGTTCTAGTTGTCGTTATATGCCCTGCCCTCTTCGGAGGGTGGGGTTAAACTTACCATGATTACAAAAAAACTTTTAGACTCACTTGTAGAGAACCACAATGGTCAAGATGACCAGAAGTGGAAGACCACTCTAGCCGTAAAGAAACGCAACGGGATCACAGAGGTGATTGGCGTATGTACCTACGGGAACCTTTATTTTGTCCAGCTAACCGAGAGCGGCAAGGCCCGGATTGACTGGATTAAAAAGAACCTAATTGGCGACCAGTACGCCGTCGATCAACCCAGGCACTACCGGGTTACGGATTCAGTGCTAGACAAATTTAGACAGGAAACCGTCGAATGGATTTCGTAAGACTGATAAACCCAACAGACGAGGAAGAGGTCGAGATTCTGGTCACCGTCATTGAGGAAGCTATCGAGAGGTGTTGCAGCGACGAGCAGGTCCATGACATTGGTGACTACGTTGAGCGAAGAATTGAAATTGAATTGGAGCCATTCGGCAGCGACGACTACCTGCTAGGCATAAGCGAATTACGATGAAAGCGACAATAAAAACAATACAAGGGCAGTGGGCAGATTGCCTGACTGAACAAGGAGATCGGGTCTTGATTAAGATGATTGACCCAGGCCAGCACAAGGTTGGCGACGAAGCTAATTGGTGGACCGAGTACACGGCAACCAAGGAGGACGGCACAATGGCCTACACGGAAGTCCCTGCTCCCGCTTATGTAGACCAGGATGGCAACAGACAGGAACCGCCAGAGCGTGGCTCTATGCCCGACACACAGTATATCATTGGGTTCCTGGAGGCACTGGCTGTCAGCGTGTTCGAGGCGGCCAACATTGAGATGGACTTGGAGACCATTAAGATGCTGGCAGCAGAGAGAGCGGTCAAGAACATGGAAAGGGGGCAGTTGTGACGGAGGTTGAATTGTATGGGTTTATTAAGAAGGTTGCATTCAAAAGGTATTCAGGCAGGTTGGACACAGCCTCCATACAGGACATAATCTCTGACGCTTATCTTAGGTTTGTTAAAAAGCCCGACTACAAGGAAAAAATCTTGAGACCAGCCTATGTCAACGTAGCTATTCGGAACATGATAAAGGAACTTCCGACAAGGGACATTGACCGATTGGAGAAAAAGAAAAGATTTGAAAGACGCCTCCAAGAAATTTACTACGACAGAGAGAATAGATCTTACTCGGAAGAGAGCAGAAAAAAATCTATAATGAAACTGAGATTGCTACTTCACAAAAATAGGTCTAGGAAAATACAGTCTAACCAGCTTTTGGAGGCCGTATCTGAAGTGTTAGGGGACGAGTATGTCCGAGTTGGGGACATGAATTGGCACGATAGACTTGCCGAGGTGCTGGGCATTAATAAAGTTACTTTGAGAACTAGAATGTTTAGGTTTTTTGAAAGGTGCCGGAAAAACGAGGAAACACTTAGCCCAATTGAGGAATTATGAGTTATAGCTTAAACGATGAAATAGAAGATGTGGAGGATCACGAGGTCCTTGTCGGAATGATTGGCAAGACAATTGAGGTGCTGCCAGTGGACGAGTTGAGTGTCACGGCATTCATTAACGGCAAGATTATTAGGTGCGACTTGGAAGACGACGGGGGCGTCTCTGTCGCAGTGATTTCCGGCGATGGCTAAGGTATTGGTAATCGGGGACTTGCATTGCCCATTTACCCTCAAGAAGTATTTGAGGTTCTGCAAGAACGTGGACCGCCGAATGTCATGCAATGAGGTCGTGTTCATTGGCGACGTCATTGACAACCACTATTCGTCGTATCACGAGACTGACCCAGATGGTTTCAGTGCAGGTGAGGAGCTGGACAGGGCAATCTCCGAGATCCAGAAATGGTACAAGGCGTTTCCGCAGGCACACGTTTGCATTGGCAATCACGACCGGTTGGTACACCGAAAGGCGTACAGTGCTGGTATATCCAAAAGGTGGATCAGGGACTATAACGAAATGTTCGAGGCACCTGGCTGGAAGTTTGTTGAGTCGGTCTGTATTGACAACGTGGTCTACTGCCACGGGGACGGCAAGAAGGCTATTCAGCGAGCCAAGCAGGACATGCAGAGCGTGGTCCAAGGTCACTGGCACTCGGAGTGCTACGTGCAATGGCACACTGGGGCCAAGTGTAAGGTGTTTGGGATGCAGGTGGGCAATGGGATTGACAAGGATTCGTATGCTATGGCCTACGGTAAATATGGGCCTCACCCTGCCATCGGGTGTGGTGTAGTTGAGCATGGCAAGGTGGCTACAAACTTTTTAATGGAATTATGACACACAAACAACTAGAAGAATACATCCCTGTCCTGTTTGAGAGGATGGAGGCAATCCTAAAAGGGAAAAACCACGACTACACGTCTTTGAGTGGCGACGCATTTGCCAACTTTAGGCAGTCTGAGGAGTTCGGGGTAGATCCATTGATAGCTCTTTGCATCCGCATGGGAGACAAGTTTAAGCGAGTCCAGACATTCTGCAAGAATGGAGAGTTGATGGTTCGGAACGAAGCGGTGGACGATGCGTTTAAGGACCTGATTGGTTACTCGGTTTTGGCGTTAGCAATGTTGAGCGAGAGACAATATCCATGATGTACACAGAAGAAGACATACCACATGTAGTAAGAGAATGCCGGGACTGGATGACAGGCGGCTCCCGATTTACCAATGAGAGCATTGGGATTGTGGTGGGTGGACCTGCCCACGGTAGGACTTGGCCCATTGACAGAGAGGAGCCTAACCGCGAATTTGGGCCAGCGACATACTACCTGACAGACTACGATTTCGAAGGGGAGAAGATAGCAGCATGGCGTTGCGACGGGCTTACCGACTTTGACGCCAAGGGCATGCTCATTGCCATGATATTCTCAGCAGTGGAAGCATTTACTGAAAGCCTATGAGTCACTTCTATACACAGCAAAAGAACGGCAAGGTGAAGCTGCTTAAGAGCATCGACACAATTGCCAAGGCACGAGGTCACGGCAACTGCGTTAAGAGCGTGACCACCGTCCTGTCACTGTTCCCTAGGCAACTGCGTGGCTTTGACATTAACGAATGGCGTGAGCGTAAGCTGGTCCACTTGGCTAGGGAGTTCCCCAACGACACAGAGGACAAGCTTAGAGAGAGATTGTGGGGCTACCGCACCGACCTTGATGGCAGCGAGCTAACCTCATCAGAGTTTGGGACCAAGCTACACGCAGAAATGGAGGAGGCGATCAACCAGCGAATGCTAGGGGCAGACTACCACAGCGAGTACCGCCACTTCTACCAGCCATTCCTTGTTTGGATAGACGCCCTTGGGATTTACCCTCAACTGGTGGAGCATTCGGTTATCGACACTGAACGCAGGGTAGCGGGCATGATCGACTTTATCGGAGAGCGTGACGACAAGCCAGTGTTAATGGACTTTAAGTTTCGCCAGGGAGATCCACGCAAGAAGAGCTACGAGACTGACCTGTGCCAGCTTGCGGTGGAGGCAGACATAATAGCTGAGGAGTGGGGCTTCGAGCTTTGCGACATTGACTGCTACAGTGTTATCTTCGACTGCGAGACTGCCCAGATGCACGTTAAGAAGTGGCCTCTGCACAAGGTCGAGTGGGGCATTGAGGCGTTCGATTACCTGAACGGAGCATACAACTTCTTTACTGGACTTTGAGCCTATCCCAACAACAACAAGAGGTATTTGACCTCATCAAGTCACGCAGGTGCAAGTTTGTCCGTCTCGATGGATCGGCTGGCACTGGCAAGAGCTACCTCATAGACGAGATCAGAAAGTATGACACAGCAGTTTGCATCGTTGCCCCAACGGGCAGAGCCGCTTCCAATGTTCGAGGCGAGACTCTCTATAGAATGTTTGGCGTCCCGAGTGAGGGATCGCTTGACCCAGACGAGAGAGTCACTACACTCAGAGCAAAGCAAATCCAAACCAGATTCTTTGGACGCAAAAAGGATCGACTTCTACAAAGCATCTCTTGGATCGTAATCGAGGAGTACACTATGGTCAGGTGTGACCACATTGACTTCATCGACAAGGCAATGCGTAGGGCTACTGGAAACCCAGAGGCGTTTGGTGGCAAGCATGTACTCTTTGTCGGCGGTCCAGGGCAATTGCTGCCAGTGGCTGACGAGAAGGATACCAAGACCCTGCTGAGCTACAACTACCCTCCCCCATTTGGGTTGGAGCAGTCTAGGTTCTGGCGTGACAACGTGAATCACATACGGATTTGCAGTCTTAACCACATTTTCCGACAGTCCAATCCGATTGAGGCAAACATACTGGAGCGTGTAAAGGTAGGCAAGCAGACCGACATAGACCTGCGACTAATAAACAGCAGGGTGGGAGAGCCTCACAACGCTGCCATGATCCTGACCCCATACCGCAAGAGGGCCAGCCAGATTAACGAGGCTAGGCTGTCTGAACTAAAGAGCAAGGAGTATGTGTTCGAGGGTACACAGAAGGGCGAGATGGACGAGGTGAGGAGCATGGACCGCACCTTGAAGCTTAGGGAGGGGTGCCGTGTCATCATCAAGAAGAACATTCGAAAGAAGATCAGGGGCGAGATGCAGCACGTTGTCAATGGGGACACTGGCACCTTCGTGGGCATGGACAAGTACCAGAGGCTGGTCATTATCAGGGATAGTGATAGCGACTACGTTTACATTGGGCAGGAAAAGGAAAGCAAGTTCAAGCACGAGATGGACGAGGACGGCAACATTGAGTCCAAAGAGGTTGCCTACTTTAAACAGTACCCCGTGCGGCTAGGCTACGCCCTTACGGTACACGCCAGTCAAGGATTAACCTTGCAGCGTGTCCACCTGGAGTTGCCTAGTCGGGTTATGAAGGATTGGTTCGGGTTGCTCTATGTGGCAGTGAGCCGAGTCACCTCTTTATCTGGGCTTACGATTAATAGACCCTTGACACATGGGGACATATCATCTACAATTGAAAACTTTAAAGAACCAGAACAGCAGTATGAGTTCGCCAACTAAAGAGCCAGAAGAAGGAACGGTCGAGAGGGCCTATTCTGAATTATCAAAAGCTATCCGGGGAGTCCAAGCGGTTGACCCAGAGGCGTATTCCCACATGCCCGAGTTGTGGGAAACCTGGAGACGGGCGATGATTGACTGCCTGCTATCGGTATGGAGTGCCTTGCAAAAGTATGAAGACAGAAATAATTGACAACGACAATGAGGAGTACGGGACATTTATATTCCCCGAAGATGAGTTTAATGGATATTGGCGATTGCAAACCGACAACCACTCGATCAGGTCTAAGATGCGTAAAATCACACGCGATAGCCGCTCTCCTTGGAGTAGAGTTGGGTGGGGTACCTCGGATTTGTTTCGACGCACCTTCACTCGCAAGGCTACAGCATTGGCCTTCTTTGCTAAATTAGGGCTTGAGCATGGGTTCAGGGTCATCCAATCAAATAAAACAACATGGGAGCTAAGAAAACACTAAATACTGCAGGTGTCTCGGCGGTTATGAAGAAACCTAAACCACATAATTCAGGTCAATGGACTGACGCTCGCAAACGTAGCTTTGTTATGTCTGCTTTGCGTGGTGCCAAGTGGCCGGTAAAGTACGAAGCGATTAAGAATGCCTACGTCAAGGATGGGGTCAACCCTGCGACGGGACGCAAGTGCAAACTTCACAAGTGTGCCCAATGCGGAAACCTGTTCCCCCAAAAGGACATGGCCGCTGACCACATTAATCCAGTGGTCCCCATCGAGGGATTTACCGGAGAAACCTACTTAGGCTACAACTGGAATGAGCTAATCCAACGACTCTACTGCGAGATTGATGGCTTCCAGGCGTTGTGCAAGGGGTGCCACAAGCTTAAGTCAGCAGATGAAAGGGCATTGCGGGACGCTGAAAAGACATACCCGCCACCACACGACTGGTCGTATGCACACGGCTAATTATTCGGTGGCTAACAACCTACCTCCATCGTCCATTGACAAGAACGTAACGGTGTAGTTTCTCGAAGAAGATGTTCTGTTTTCGATGTATAGCTTGTTGTCCGTGTGCCCCGAAAGGTTGAGCTTAGTGTCGGTTCCGTCCGTTCCAGTAAGGGCACCTGTCGTAGCGTTGGCATTTGCTCCCGCCAAAATAGTACAATACGGAGATGTTCCCACCCGGAATGCAGCAATACATGGACCTGCCCCGTCAGTTGGGCCGTTCACAAGCACAATTCCGTAGGTGGTTCCACTAAATTCATAGCTAGCTGCGGCGTCGTCTGCAAGTGTGATTTTGTCAGCACTCTTATAGTCCGAGTATTGTAATGAGCCATGAACCTTTCGATCAAAAAGGTAGCGAGTGTCCTCTCCGTCTTTGGGAGTGCCAGCCATCAGAGACGTCGTGGACGTAGAATCCATAACATCAACCCTACTATGGGTTACATTAGAATCAGAAGACACGGCATAAGTCACCAGAGAATCCCTAATAGACATGCGGTCAAGGGTAATTCCTGTGGTTGTGGCCCCAGAAATATGCCTAATTCTAGCAGGAACGTTACAATCCAAGTACCTGCACCTCTCTGCTTTCGAGTCTCTTCCACCTATAACAAGGCCAGAGTTGTTTTGCACAACATCTGAGCTGTCTTTTCCAGAAAATGCACAGTTGATAAAACTGTTATTGTCTCCAAACGACCAAACAGTATAGTCATCTTCCCTCAAAGACGCAGACACTTCATTGGAATTAGACTCCCAGTTAATTACAACACACCTAAAAGAAGGCAAGTCGCCAGCCCCGGCGTCTGTGGAATTTCCAAGCAACATTCCATGCCCCTGGTTTCTGGCCGCATTGCCACCTATCACAGTTATTAGGCCAGGAACCGCCCTGTTTGTCCGGCTTGTCCGTCTTCCGCTATCTACGCAAAGCCCATGACCATTGTTGTTATAGGCGTAACAATCCGTTACCAAAGAACCGTAAATTCTGCCAACAAACAAGAACCCGTCATTGGGCTGGTCCTTGACGTACACATGGTCCAGTGAGGTAGAAAATACATCGCCCTCTGGAGCCGCCACGTCATCTGCTTCCACCCTGATGCCAGCATTGTAATTGGCAGCAGTTGTGTTTCTTGAAGCAGCAGACCTAGTTGCGTTGGCATCAATTACCAAATTTTTAATGCCGCAACTTTCCCACTTAATCCTGATAACAGAACCCGTAGTGTGCGTTCCCTGTATGGTAGAAGCTGCATTTTCACTGCCATCCCATGTAGTGCCCGTTCCCTCTCCTGCTAAAATAATTCCAGGCTTGTTTAAAACGATTTCGGAACTAGTGTTGTACGTTCCCCTAGGAAACCAAACAGTTCCTCCATTGCTTTCGGCATAAGTTATGGCACTCTGGATTGCGGTAGTGTCATCAGTAGAACCATCGCCCTTAGCTCCAAAGTCCTTAACGCTTATCCTCTCCTGCAAACGATTCTCAACAGTTCGAGAAACGCTTCCGGTCCCGCTCTGCAAATATGATATGTCAGCCGAAGAAGTAGCAGTGCCTCCAGCCAATGCGACCGGATCTCCGTTGGCATCAAAGCCTAAATACTTGCTGGAACGAAGCGTCTTATTTGGCAGGTCCGTGGACGCTGTGTCGCTAATAGGAAGCTTCAATGCCCTATCCGCTTTGCCATCCGCTTCCTGCGTTCCTATTGCTAGCTTGTCAAACGTGTACTCCAAAGACTTGGCAGGGAACTCACCAGCCGTTGTTAACGTGGTAGATTGAGCATTGCCAGCATCAGAGTAAATCACCCAATTAGTTCCCGTAGGAATGGCCGCAGACGGAGTAATGGTAACACTAGAGGACGTGTCCCCTGCACCCGCTACGGTGAAGTCAGTGCCGTTTACCAACGCTGTCTCGACGTTTGTGGTAGTGTCGTACTTAAACCCCTTAATATCAGTTGAGTTAAATACTTTGCGGTTAAACGCAATTGTAGGAGTTGACCCGTCGCCAACTACATTTACTTTATACAACTCTGATGATATACTCATAGTTAAAGTTCCTTGGCCCTTAAGTTGGTTCCATCTGACCAAACGTAAATTAACGCATCGCCGCTTGTGGTGCTAAAAGTGCTAGCCCCGTTTACGGTTTCAGAACCTTCGGTAGCTATAATCAATTGATTAACTGCCTCGCTAGTTTGCTTGTACACTCTCCACTCGGCACCAGCTTGGGTTATTTGGTTACTTGCAATGGTTACAGTTCGGTTCCCAGAAGTAGTGTCAATTCCGATAGAGCCAACTCCCCTGTTCCGAGTAGCTGAACTCGTGTTGTAGTTTGAACCAGTTAGGGCTGTCCTTATTTGCGGCGTTCCCATCTTGACCAAACCAGCATAGGGGTTTAAATCAATGTCAAAGTTAGTTCCAGTTCCTACCCCCTGCAAAGATCCCAGGGCTCCAGATTCGCCAGCAATAATTTGCCCACCGCCATCTTGGCCTATTTTTAAAACAGCGTCATCTGCATCAAAGGAAGCCACGTTAATAGTGTTGGAACCGCCCCACATCCGTAGTTGCTGTCCATTGATCTGCTGGGTAAGGAACGTAGCTGAAGAACTGATAGGTGTTGTTACTGCATAGTCCCCCCTAACGTGAGCAGTGGTTACGTTGGCTCCAAGAGTAACCCCTACGCCAATGTCCGAGCCTCGCATGTGCGTGTCAATGTTTGCGTACTGGGCTCGCTCGATGTTGATACCCTTCTGTGTAGCCGTTCCTGATCCGGGCGAAAAGAACCCCCCAATAATGTTGAAGTATTTTCCCCTTGTATTGCTTCCATCCTCCATGTAGATGGAACCATAGTTTGCAGAGGCATTCTGGTTGTTTGCCTCGAAAAAACAATTGATTACGGAAAGGTTAAGGACATCGTTTCCATGAAGCCCCCACTGATCGGCACTTTGAAAAGTGCAATTTAGGAACAAAGGAGCAACGCTTTCGGTTCCCGTGCTTCCATCTTGAATGTAAACGCACGACGTTCCCGCCACATCAAACCTAGTGCTTTTAGCGAACAGGTTTGTGGCATTGAGTACATGTAAGTTGTACGTCTCGGCATTTTGAAGAATAGAGTTTTCTATACTAAACGTAAATGACTCATTTAGGTAGACATTCACCCCAAAACCATAGATCAAGCAATCATGAATTTTGCATGCGCGAATAGCTAGGTTGGCTCCGTCATCGCCCGAAATTCCCCTAGCCCCTGTGCCATTGTCCCACAAGGTTAAGCCCTCGAATTCAACCGCAAACAGTTCTTCGGAGGCTACTTTATCTATAGTGACAGCGTTTCCAGAAGTCCCGGTGTACTTCAAAACCGTGCTGCCTTTGCCTTCGCCAACAAGACGAACCCCACTAGGAACTGTAATCCCCGAAGCCAGCTTGTATGTGCCAGCAGGAATGCGAACAGCATAGGTAACAGAAATTAATTTGGACGCTAATATGGTTTCCACCGACACCTTGGCGGCGTCAATAGCCTTTTGGAAAGCAGAAGAGTCATCAGTCGATCCGTCGCCCGTCGCTCCAAAATCTTTAACGCTAACAGCCTCTTGCAATTTGCTCTCAACAGTCCTAGACTCAGTGCCAGTTGCACCGTGACTGTAGTTCACAGCATCGGCTTCAGTGCTAGTGCCCTGGGCGTAGGCTATAGGATTGCCAGATGCATCAAAACCTAACAGCTTACTAGCTCTATCTGTCTTATTTGGAATGTCTGTAGAAGCTGAATCGCTAATTGGAAGTTTTAACGAACGATCCGCTTTACCATCAACTTCTTGAGCAGCAATGGCGAGCTTGTCCGACATGTACTCAATTGTATTTGCAGGGAAAGGTCCTTGGGTTTGCAGGTCTGTAGTCTGTGTGGACCCTTGGTCTGAGTATATCACCCAGTTTGTTCCAGTCGGTATAGCAGATGAAGGAGTGATCGTAACACTTGCGGATTCGTTCCCTGCTCCGCTAACAGTAAAATCTGACCCATTAACTAAGGCTGTTTCTACGTTCGTGGTTGTGTCATACTTTATTCCTTTTATATCAGAAGAAGCAAACACCTTGCGGTTGTAGGCAATGGACGGAGTAGACCCATCTCCCACTACAGTAACTTTATACAATTCCGATACAACGCTCATGACTAACGCTTTGCTTTTCTGCCCTTTGACGAACTCTTAGTTTTGCTACCCTTTTTCCCGTACATATCTATATTTGTTATTTGACTTGTGAACTTCCAAAATAAAAACCCAACAAAGCAAGCATGCCCTGTCGAACTTCAGGCAACAAAACAAATCCCTCCAGGTTTTTCCATTTATCTGCTCCTATCCCCAAAAATTTAAAGATGCCTAGTTTCTGTGCTTCGATTGTTACTGGTATGTCGAAGAAGGCCATGATGAAAGGAGCAAATACGACGCTGAAAAGTATACACATAGCAATGAGTTTACGCACCCAAGCTCCGCTTTCTCCCGATCTTTGTGCTGCCTTATCTGCTGAAACATCTGATGCTCCCTGTTTTGTAATCATGGACTGAATGGCATTTGCTTGGATATTCATTTGTGCTGAAATTAGTTTCATTACAAATCCAGTGACGCCACCTCCAAGCATTGCCACTAGCTCGCCGTTCATTTTTTATTTATATCCTTTATAATTTTTATGATAGAAAAACCCATAAATATTACAGTAAACACAGACGCTATCACGGACAATATTTGATTTGTTTCTGCCAAGGCCAAGCCAGTCCCTGACCCCAAAATTCCTATAGCTGATCTTTCTATCACTTCTTTCACTGTCACTCCATAGGTTATTTAAGAACGACCGTAACGACCTTTACGTTAGTGTTTACCATTATTCTTCCGGCAATTCAGGCTCCACAATAACCTTACCTTCGTCGTCAGTCCAAGCCGTATCGTACATGTGCGGATCTTTACGCTCTCCGACTACCATCCAGCTAATCAAATCTGTACAAGCAGAATCTTGTGCCTCAATAGTTAAAATGTTTCCATCAACGCTAGATCTTACAGCGGTCCAACCCGACTCGTTAGTGGTAAAGGATTGAACGTCTCGACAAAGGACATCAAAGGTACCATCGGTCATTCCTGAAGCCGTGTCTATGTTGACCGTAGCAGACCCATTAACTAGGTCAACGCGACCTCTGTAAATTAAATCGGCCTGTGGGCCTTCAATGAAAGAATGAACAAGATTGTGTGTTGCAGACTTAGACTCTAGTGGGTGTGCAATTTTAAATGAACCAGATCCCTTGGACACAGTGCTAAAAATAGCTCCACCAGAAGAGTTGATTGACGCAACTTCACCGCCACTATTCTCAAACTTAATAAAGTCGTTACCGCTAGTTCCACTACCATCGCGTAAAAACGTCATAGTAGGACAAAGCGAGCTGTCCTCGTCGTTGACTAAAATGCTTCCTGAACCACCGCCGTTTACACGAAACTCACCTGACACATCAAGAGTGGCCCCAGGTGACACAGTTCCAATCCCTACTCGCTCTAAATTATCTATAGTAACAGCAGTGTTGTTGTTGCTACTTCTAAGTTGCAACTTATCTGTACTATTATCAAAAACAACTCCACCAATAATCTCGTCGGATTGATCCCCAAAATAAATACCAGCAGTTCCCGAATCTGACGACGTAACTACAATAACACATTCAGAATCGTTCTCATTAACGACTAGAGTTTTGGAGGGCGACGCAGTGCCAATTCCTATTTTGCTTGAACTTTCGGTAATAACACTGTCGGCTATTGTGTTGGTGCCAGAAAATTTAGGAACCTTGCCCGTTGTCCCAGACCCGTCGATGAGTGCCCCAGATGCAGCCGCAACTTTGGTTATTGCACTGTCTATTGTTGCTCCTGTGTGTGTACTATTGTAAGCCATTATTTTGTAACGTTAAATGCTTCTGTTGTGCCTCCGGTAACGCTTCTAAAATACTCGTGTCCCCCTGCTCCGTCATCTACGAGGAATCCCTCATGCAGCACAACTCCATCAGCCGACCCCGTTGTCAGGGCACCGACAAGAGTTGCAACTTTGACAAGAATTGCAGACATTATATTCTAGCAGCTATAATTGGAGTTGCAGTGGTTCCGGTAGATAGAATGTGAGTGCCTTGCACTGGGTGGTAGCTGTTAGCAGCCGAAGGAATGGTTACGTTGCTTTGCCCGTTTCCAGGGTTTATAACAACGTCTCCAGCCGTTCCACCTACATATATCCACTGAAACTTAGAGTCAGTATACACCCTGTTAGTGTCATGGGGAGTTACTGTCTTATAAACTTCTGCTGGTGATCCTAGTGTTTGTGCCATAATTCGTATTGGTTGTTATGAGGAATGTGGCGTATTATACCACAATAATGTTTAATTGTCAAGTAAAAAGTTAGAAATCCCACTTCTCCGAAATGCTTTTTTTCTTTTCCTTATCCTGCTTGGTTATTGACTTTAAGTATCTGTCTGCAGCGTATGAAAAATAATTAGCCCCAGGAACGCCAAGCAACTTAGACGAAGCCGAAATGTAATTATCCCTATGGGCATCCTGGAACGCAGAAGTAAAGACCATATTGTTTTGACTCAGAAACCAAGCAGCCGCATCATCGCCCACAAGTTGTGCAGTTTTGCCTTCTACCAATTGACCAACAAATGGTATGCCCCCGACAAATTGAGATACTCCGTAGCGTGACGCATCTCGCCAAAACTGCTTGTCCTTTTCCTTGTCTTCATCTCGAAGACCTATTACTTCTTTTAATGAATCTCCTATAAAGTCCGTTCCGGCTAGATATAAAGAAGACAACACAACAGGGAACGCAACAAACATTATAGCCTCTCGCACCTTGCCGTCCTTAAGTTGAGTCCCAGAATATCCAAGATTCAACATTCTATTCATATCTGCAGTAAATGCAGTAAGCTGCTTTTCCAAACCTCCAGAAGTAAAAAAGAAAGGCAACTGGTCTATTCTTCCAGAAGGAAAATAAACATTAATAATCCTATCGGCTTCCTTTACCGCTAAGTCATGGTCGCCAGTTTTCCCAGCAACTTCTTTGTACTTAGCTGTCCAAGCCATAGTTGTGGAATAGGAATCCAAAGCACCATAAACTGCCCATCCAGCTTCTTTAAATTTTTTAGATGCTTTCTTATAGCCAGATAAAACTTGAGAGGTAATCTCTCCAGTTGGAATAATCCTGCTCCGAAGGGATTGCTCAGACAGTTCCGCAACTTCAATGCGATTAGTATCTCTTCTAGTCGCCATTAGTTTTGACGAATCAACGGCAAACTCGTGCAGCTTATCATAGTTTCCAAAATCAGATAAAGTGTCGAACCAGGCACCAGCTTCAACATCTTTCTTAATTGCTATTAAAGGAGCAAATGTTTTAAGCCAAGATGCTATATTTAATGCGGTTAAACTTGCTGCAGCGTTTTGCCTTAAATGAGAAGTAAGCTCTATTATCGCACTACTTGGAGAATCAAATGTACCTCTGGCAACTTTGCTTAGATATTTTTTTATCCATTGTGCGGCAACGTCACTAGATTTGTTTAACTCTTTTCGTACAGCCTCGGAATTAAAAACCGATTCGGCTCTTCTTATTGTAGAATAAGTAGCTATCACATGCTCTGTGTTAGCCACGTTTGATAAAACGTCTCCAATAAAATCTAGGTTTCTGTTTCCCCAACCTATCTTTGCCCCTGTCCTAAACTTCTGATTGTTCATCTTAAAACCAGCATATTGAGCGTGGTCGTTAAAGATGTTTGATCCTGCAGAAATGTTGCTTAACCCGGTTATAGGCAAGTACCTTTCTTCCTTGGGCATGTCTACTCCAAAGCGTTTTTTATAAATGTTATTCAGCCTTGGGTAAACATCGTTATCAAAATAATCTATTACAAAGTCCACAAGGTCTTTGTACTTTTGTGGAAGTGCTTCTTCAATTAACCTTATTTGCTCGCCCTTTAGTGCTACCCCGCCAAAGTTAGTAGCAGAAAGATGCCCACGGCCACGGGCATTTTGGTTGTGCCCGTAGACAAACATTGCCTCATGAATAGACATTGCTCGATTGCCAACCGTCAACAATTGGTTTGTTCCAACAGAAGAAATATCTATCTCCAGTTCTTCTAACTTTTTCTCTAGCAATCCGTTTTTGCCAGAAAACCTTTGCTGCATTAATATGCCTTCGCTAAAAGCCTCAGAAATAGAATCAAACAAAGACTCAAGCTTGGACCTTTTTTTGCCAGTAAGCATAACAGACATTGTTTGGTAGGTGGCAAGCTCCGATCCATACTTGGCAATAAAGCTACGAATTTGAGCAACCTCCCGAGCGTCAGCCCTTCCTTTTGTTTTGGAAAGCTCTAGCTTTATTGTTTCAGATAAAGCTTTTATCTTTCTATTTTCGTTTAATACGTCTGCTTTTCTTTTAGTAACACCTTCTTTTTTTATTGCTTTAACGTTTTCCGAAATACCATCTATTATGTCTTCGGTTAAATCTTCTTTAAGCATCGGAATTTGAGAACGCTCAACAATGTCATTGTCTTCGTCCGTAAGCTCATAATTCTCTTGCTCGTCAATTCTTCTGTTTAAATCCTCTAAGTCTAATCGTGCCTGGTTTCTTGCGGCTTCTGAATTATCCGTTAAGCCAAGCAAATCTAAATAATCGGTTAAGCCTTTCGTGTACTCGGGTGCCCAAGGAGTTTTCTTTTTCCCCTTCTTTGCTTGCTTTATATCTTTGAGTATTTTTGAAAGTTCTTTTTCAAGATTAGCTTTTTTAACAGCAGTAATTTCTTTTTGAAAATTAGCCTCAATATTTTCTAGTTTTTTATTTAAAAGGCTTTCTAAAGCTTCTAGTTTAGTTTTGCTAGATATATCTGCAACCGTCATCGGCTTTAGCTTATTGCCCTTGGGAAGTTTGGCATTTAACTTTCGGTGAAGTGCTTCAACTTGACGAATAGCTTCTGTTACCGATCTACGTTTTTCGGATTCCTCCCATCTCTTGTTTCTGGCTTGTTGTCTTGCTTCTTCTTTAATTTCTTTAACTCTATCAGAATGTTTTTTCCTTAAATCGCGAATAGTAGCCCTAAGCTTAAGTCCCAAAGAACTTCTTGATTGACGCAATCTTTCTTCACTAATAGGTCTAATTTTTATTTCTGGAGCTTTGACAGTTGGTTCTGCTACCTTTGGTTGAGGCATCACAACACTTTGAGTTTCTAAATTAAGCGGAACAAGAGCCTTAATGGTTTTTTGTCCTTGTTTTTTAGCCAAGGCAACACGATGCCTGCCATCAATAATCTGCCCTTTAGCTCCAATTACAACTGCACCCTTTTCCGGTTTAGCCCTACTGGGGTCCACTAAGTCTGCATCTTGAACCTCTAAATCACGCACAGGAACATCAACCTCAATAAAGAAGTCAGAAGCTCCTTTTATCTGCTCATTAAGGGCACGAATGTCTGGTTGCCCTTCAGTTTCTTGAACAACTTTGTTAAGAACATCGTCAGAGCTTACCCTTTTTTCAATGTCAATATCTTTAACAGGTGGCCTTATCCCTTTATCTCTTGGATCTCCAGGACGAATTGGCATTTCTTTGCCCTCAAGCTCAACGCCAACAGTCTCATCTACCACGTCAAGATCAACGCCAGCTTCTGCTTCAGCGGCCCTAATCCCCTCAGCCAACAACAAAAGCTCTTCTTCTTGAACTTCTATTGGCTCTCTAGGCGGCGTAAACTCTTCAGCAATTCCCAAGCCCTCTACGGCTTTTTGGGACTCTACTATCTTTGCAACAAGCCCTTCAGCACCGGGACTATCTTCAATGACCTTCTCAAGAACAAGAGCTTCCTCTGGCGTCATTCCTTCGGTAAACTCCTCCATAGATGTTGCCTCAACCATTTTCTTGATAAGGCGGGAATCTGGAGGTGTGGCCTCGTCCATCATCATTGCTTTCCACGCAGATGATCCATTTAGCAATCTTTGCGAAAGCACTTCAACAGATCCAACGGGCAACTCAATAATCATTTCCGTGGCAATGTCTTTAAAGCTCGGGTCTTCCCCAACAATCAAGTCTGCAGCCAAAGCCCCAAGGCCAGCCGCCCCTGGTTGAATACCAAGAGCATTAAAAGCAACAGATCCAATTTTTCCAGCAGAAGCAAAAGCCAATGATTCAGTTATAGCCTCCGGGGCCGCACGAAGCATTGCGTAATCGAGTGCTTCTTGAAAAAACTCTTTGTCATTTAGCTTTTCTGTTACGGCTTGTTGATCCGAAATGTCTACACCGTTTTGCGAGAGATATCCAAAGAAATTAGCAGAAGTCGATTGAGCCATTGTTGCCAATGCTCCTGCACCAACTCCAGTTACAGTTCCCCCCACAGCAGATCCACCAACCATTGCAACAAGTGAAGGTGAAGACGCTGTTAATTCTTCTATGAGCAACTCCCCAAAAGTAGTTGGATTAAACAATTCAGTTAAGCTACCTTCTTCGGTGCGGAATCGCTCTAGTCCTTCAGATACTGGAATGGCTAATAGATTAACTTGTTTCCGAACAAAATCTTTTATTTGATCATCTCTTTGAGCTTCAAGTTTTGCAATTTGTTCTTCGTACTTTGGCAAAGAAAATGAATAATTGTCAAACATTTCCTTAGAGGTCATTCGCTTGGGCCAAAGAAAACCAAGCAAAGAAGCCTCTCTTTGCATGTTGTACTTTTCAGCTATTTCCTGCTGCTCTTCTAGCTCCCCAGCATTCCATCGTTCAATAAAAGACTTTTCCCTATCGGCAAGAGTTTTAAGGCCTTCTATTCTGTTTTGAATTAACAAAGCAGGAACAGAATCTCCATATTGAGCTGCACGAATCCCACCTCTTTTAAACCCATTGGACCACGCTTGTAAACCCTTTGAGTTTAATTTTGCAGAACTTCCTATTGCTTTAAGTTGTTCTTGCTGAAAATCTAAATCAAGGTTGCCCGTTCTTCCCGTTTCTTTAGAAATTGCCTCATAGGAAGCACCAGAAAAATCTCCGTCAAGACCGAGCTCGTCGGCAATAATCCCAGACATAATAATCTTTTTTTCAATGTCTGGGTCTAAAGTGGTAGCCAAATCAATTGCCTCTGATTCCGCTGCCTTACTCGCAAAGGGATCTACTATTTGACCTATTGGCATATTACAATGGCTTTTTGGCCTGTTCTTGTTTAAAATATATTAATCGACTTAATTGCTGTGGAATTGAGTCCTTGAAGTGTTTATTTATTAGTCCGTTATCTGGGTCGTAAAAAACTTCTTGTATCTTCTTAGAAAGATCAGACGTTGTTTTAAGTTCTTCAGACTTTTTAAACTGTGATAGAAAAAATTCAGAATTTATTGTTCTATAAATTTGAAGGATTTGCCTTGGTCTTAGTGAAGATTTTGTCCAATCTTTTTCTTCAGCTACCTTTCCAATTAAATTGCCAAGTGACGTTGAAACCGATTGAATCATTCCCCTTTGAAAGTTATCCAAGTAAATAACTTTATTGCTCCAATCGGTCATTTCATATACTGGTTCGCCATCTGGCCCTACTGTTTCTTTGTATCCCATAGCGGCCTCCAATGTCCAAGCGTCATCAAGAGCAGCTCTAGCTACTAGCAATTCCGCTGCTGCAAACCTGGCCTCCATAGAGGTATCTGGGTCTAACACAAAGTCTTCAACTCTTTTAATTGTTTTTCCAGAAATAACATCGAACAAACCACGATCACTGTCTACCAAATCAACTAATTCCAAAAACTCGGGATCAGTAATACCGCGAGTTCCGTCGCCCAAAGAAAACGATTTACTTAAAAAATTTTTAATTTCTGGGTCAAAAACTCCAGCCAACGCTGCATCAAGACTTTCAATGTCGCCACTTCCAATCCCTTCCATTCTTGTTGACAAAAGTTTTATTTCGTCGTTAATACGTTGAGCGTTTCGAGTAACCATTTGCTTCTCCCTGTTGTCACGAGCTATTATAAGATCGCTTTTAAGGGTTTCGCTATGTTTATCAGATTTTGACTTATTGAAAATTTCGTTCAACTCATCAATGCTTTGAGCAGCACTCATCTCGTTAACAACAGTATCTTTAAATATACTCTCATCCCTGTTAACAAGTGTTCTTTCTTTTCTTGTCAGGGACTGCTCTAAAAGACTTTTAATTCTTTTGCCAAGATCACTTTGAGTATATATAGGATCACTATCTACTTTGGCCCTAAGTTCGCCAATATCTTCTAAAGTTTCAGCAGACGCTATCAAAGAATCAAGTGACTCCTGCTCTACTTTTAAAAAATTATTATTATCCGTTTCTTCTGCAGCTCTAATTTTATAAAGCCATTTTTGAATTTGAGTTGATTGTTCAGTTTTAGAAAACGACGGATGGTCCTGGAAAATAGTTATTAATGCGGGCCTATCTCTTGCCTCAACTGCAGTCGCTGCTGCTACCTCTGCGGCTGCTTTGGCTTGTGTATGAGCAGTTGCTGTAGATTGAGCAATGAAAGAAGACCTAGCGTTTTGAATAAAAAGATTATTATTTTGCTGAAGTTTTTCTCTGGCTGAATTGCTAACACCTGGACGCAAGTTAAGATTGACAGTGTTGTCTGCCCATTCGTCTATAATTGCCTCGTGCTTGGTTACGTCCGTTTCCTCTGTAAGTCTTCTTTGAAGCTCGGCTTTTCTTTCATTTTGAAAAACAGCAACTTCATTGGCTTCTTTAACATCAACTAATTGTTGCTTTTCAATTTGAGCTTTTTCAATAGCGGCTCCAGCCTCGGCTGACGCTGCTGCAATACTTTTAAAAAACCCGTCTTGCGAATTGATGTTTACCTGGCCCCCAATAGATGGCCTGGATCTAACGTCTTGTGGTTTGCTTGTAGGTATTCTAGGCATGGTGCTATCCTCCCGCTTCTGGGGCCGGTCCAGTAGATCCACTGGTCATTCTTGCCCCAAGTCTTTTTGATGTTTTATATGCTCCCATTCCAATTGATGTTAACCCCCCAACAGTAGAAGCAAGCTGGGCACTGCGTCCCTGGAATCTCATAGCGTCAGCACCACGCCGCAGGCGGGCGGCTTCTGCCTGACCCTGCATCATTACACTCCCAACTCTTTGAGCGGCCATAGCGGCTTCCTGAGCGGCTAAAACTGCAGGTGTGCCGGTGGTTGTTACAACACCACCTGCTGCAAATCCAACCCTTTGCTCACCAACAATGATGCGACCCATTTGCAGTTCATTAAACGCCTGGGTTTCTGCGTCCTGCATTGCCTGCTGTGCGTCTAGTTCTGCAATCTTGGCATTGTGTTCGGCTAACGCTCTTTGCTGGCGGCCCATTGCAATTTGAGCACCGCCTTGTATGCCGCCAAATATAGCTTGTGCGAAGTCTCCCATTATTGTCCTTTAGGTAAGATTTGTGGCGACATATATTGTATTGTCGCAGGAAGTGGTTTAGTTTGTTTGTAAAATAAAGAAAAGAATCTAAAGTTCCCATGTGGTAATGGCAAAATCTTTTCGCCTGTAAACACCGGGATCGCTGTGTCCATGTTGTCTTGAGGTGTGCGAAACTGTATCTCGTAAGAGTTTTCTCCGGTTTGACCATCTTCGTAGTCATACCTTACACCAATGTCTCCACCTAGTGTTCTAAAGAAACCAACCCCTACGTTGACCGCCCTTTTGTTTTTGCTTCGAGACATGCCGTCGCCTGCTGGTGCTTGCAACTTCATTGTCTCAATTTCTGATGGGTAAGCTATCCCGTAAATAATTGAATGGGCACCAGAGCTAAACTCCCCATCTACGCTGAACCTATCTCCGTGTACCTGGTATGGGCCAAGAACCAATCCGTTGCCCAAAACGTAAACATCATCCCTTCCACGAGCAAGCTCAAACGAGGCCCCAGACAATGCTGGACTAAAAGCGTTTGTCGTAGTCAAAGAGGTGTCGCTATCAATTGACGCCACACGTTGAGTTTTGCCACCGGCTTTAATGTAGCTTCCAACGGAAAGATCGGAAGTAAAGGTGGTTGATGTTCCCGTTACCGTTGTACCACTAGAGCTAATAGTTCCGCTTAAAGACGAGTAAGAGCCTAAATGCTCTGCTCCCGTAACAAGAGTAAATTCACTGCCAAGGTCGGGGTCAGGGTACGTTGTGTCGCTTTCTGCCCCAGTTACAACCGTGCCAGCATCTAAAAACCATTGGTAATTTCTCGTATTCTCGGAAGGACGCAAACGCATTATTTGGATCTTGCTGTCCAAAACTCCGGTAATATAATTGCGATAAATAACCCAAACGTCATCTTCATCTTGTCCGTAAACCGACGCGACGCTCAAAAACTGGTCTAGCTCATTTTCGTTTGGCTTGCGTTCAAACCAAGCTTGAACATCTTCTTGCTTTTCCCAGATCAAGCAATCAATTTGTCCCGTATTTGGTAGCCACAATATCCTATACGGATCTTGGCTGTAAGCAATTTGAGTGTATGCCCGACCGGTAGCTCCAGTGTTTTTGGCGTTAAGCCTAGTTAAGTCTTCAGTAACATGCCCCCTGGATCTCCAGTTGTAGGCAGTCTCATATAAACGTTGTCTTTCTGGACTAACAAAAACAACACTTTCTCCAACTTGTCTTGGCTGTATGTACGCACTGCCAATAGAACTTTGCACCTGAATTAAAGGAGCAAACGTAGCAGATATAGCATTGTTGTCTGCACCACGCACAGAGTATTCTTCTCCAGATGTTCCTATTAGCAAGGCATCCTTGCCTAGCATCCATCTTATCTTGTTTTGCTCCACGCTAGACACAGTGTAGCTAACACCATCGCTTGCCAGCACATTGGGGAATGTCGTTCCAAAATTCTTAAAGTCGTCAATTGCAGATCCCCAAATAGTTTGCTTGCGATTGTCTGTGCCGCCAAACCAAATGCGACTTTGGTAAAAACAAACAGCAGCGGGATAGCCCTGAACACTACTAAATGCACCTTCGGACCACAATGTTGTAGCTGCTAGAGAACCTGAGTCTACTCTAATCGGCTCTACCCAATCAGCAGTAACGCTGGTTGCTCCACTGTAATTAGTAATTTTAAAACTTCCCTTAGCCTCTATAGCAGGAACAGTTAGCAATGCCAGTGAACCAGAGCTTCCACTATGCAATGCTGTTGAAGAGTCTTCTTTAATCTGGTATTGTGCCCTAGTGTCTGACTCAAAACCTGTTATAATAAAATTATCATTACCCTCGCTTTGAACAGTGTGTATAATTTCATCAGTTGACCAATTGTCAATGGACCTGTGTATATGCAAAATCCCACTCCATCCATTAGACGTGGTAAACTTCCAATCTCCTAGCACGGGAATTTGATTACTATTATCATTCCCGGCTCCTCCGGTAGTGCTATGTAAATCTAATGACGCTTTTTGGGCCTCACGTTTTTCTCGTATTTCCCAATAACTGCCTACATGCCCTGACTCAAACAAGTTTGCTGAAGCCGTAACCGTAGCTCCCGTTCCATGATATGAGTTAACGGCAAGCGTAGTTGTGCTAGTGTTTTGCTCAATAACTGGAGGTAGGGTAAAATCAATTTCCTCTATACGCCAATCGGTTGCTCCGTAGCGAGATAGAGTTAGTGGCTGGTAGTTTTCATTAACCAAGTAAACCACATCGTTTACCTGTGCCCTCATCGGGTAGTCTAGGTAGGAAGTAAACTGGCTCATTGGCAACGGGATTTCGTAGATAAACGTACCCGTTGTTTCTGTTTCTGTCAAAGCATGCCAGTTGCTTGGCGTAAACGTGCCAGCGGATGTTCCACCACCCAAGGTATCAAATGCGTACACAACGCCACCATTGCTAACTAACTCGCCGTATCTGTATGAGGTGGTTGCCGCCCAAGCCGACACATCTCCTATGTCAACCGTAACCTGGGTATTCCCAATAGTACCTTGAGAGCTATCAAAGAAACGCATGTACGTTCCATCAGTCTCAATAATATAATTTACCGATTGGCTAAACTTAAATGGCAACAATATGCTGCTGCTAGTCTTAGCCTCAGTCGCATACTCAAAACCCCACATGCGTTCAGCGGGACCATACTTAAGCGGAATAAAACCCGTGCAGGTTTTAAGAGCTGAGTTGTAGTCTTCTAAGTCTGTACGCCCATGCAATAAAGGCGACCACAACCCACTGTTAAATCGGTTTATTCTAGTCCACAAACTCATATTGCTCCTTCGCCGCCGTGGTGGAGAGAATCCCAAGCAGAAGAAGCGTACATGTTGTCAACTGGCCTGCGACGTTGCAGACTATCTGTAAATTTAGCTTCCTCTACTTTGCTGTCATATAAGCGAAACAATCCTTGGGTGAGCCCCTTGTCGTCAGCAATAGCCATTGAGCAAGACGCTGCCAAGTGAAGTGCCATAGACTCTACAAGTAACGCATCAAACAAAGAAGTGTCTTCTTCGTCTCTAATGTAAGTAATTTTTAAAGGAGCAGCCAAATCAGTATGTATGTACTGCCCTTTGAGTTCGTACTCTTTAAAATGTAAATCGTCTAGGTCCGTATCGGCTATATTGACAAGCCTTAAGGACTCTTGAGGAACTAAATATCTTTTGCTCCATGTGTGAACAGGAGCGGTTGCATCTTCGGAAAGGCTAGTATCTTTCTTAGCACATCCCCAGGTGTGCGACCTTAGCACTTCTTTTCTGCTAAAGTCATACCGAAAGCTAAGAAGCTCGGCTGTTGGACTAGTGTCGGTAAAAGGATCGGTGTACCTTCTTTCCCCTAAATGGGTTGCCGCTAAATTTACTATATCGGTTTTTGTTACTGCCATGCTTCTTGTGTGTTAAACCCCTAAGCCCACCCCCCGAAAGGGGTGAGCCAAGGAGACTAGGAAGAACCTAGAATTTAAAGAGCCTATGGGCTCTGATCGCAGAGTACCTCTACTACGCCTTCTTCTTGAACGCGAGTAGCGCCAATGTCTTGCTCTGCCCAAACTTGCCAAGAGTAGTTCTTGGTTGGGAGTTGCTCAACTTTAGCATTAAAGCCAGAGGTAATACCGGCAACGATTCCGCTACGAGTGTAAGCAAATGAGCTTGCAATGTCGCTTCCGTCAACGGCAACTAGCTGAGTTGGGCAGAACTCGAATCCCATGAAGTAATTAACTTCACCGTTTACGAGAGCCTTAACAGCAGCAAAGTCGGAGTCGCTAACTTTGTCTACATTGTTTAGCAGATCGTCCAACTGCTCTTGGCGGTGGACGTAGTATTTTTGCTCACCCATTGGAGTCTCATTCTTGCCAAGAATAGACTTGGCTTCGATGAGCTTACCAAGAGTCAACCCTTCGCTGGAACCGCCTAGATCAACAGCAACCTTCTGCGAACCAGGAAGAGAAACTGAAGACTCGGAAGTAGATCCAGAGAGCTTAGCCGTAGCAGCGTCCAAAGCAGCCGAGATAACCGTGGAGTCGTAAGAGCGGCCAAAGAAGGCAGACGCTATTTCGACGTATGGTCCGAGGAAGTCGGCAACGCTACGATTGCGGTCAGGCATGTCGATAAGATCTGCCCAACGAGTTGGAGTTGCAGTAAGCTTGCGAGTTTCGTGTACCGTATCAATATACGCAGTGTCTGCGGCACGAGTGTAAGAGGTTCCGCTTGCAATTGCTCCAACCTGGGGCAAAAACAAAGCTTCTCCACCAACCATGCTACGCTCAGCGAGCTTGCCCTTAAGACGAGAAGCTCCCTGCTGGTATTGAATATGTACGTCCGAAGCAAACTTCTGTGAGAATGCATTAGGATATTGTGAGGACATATTGTAATATAATTAGTTGTTATAGTTCAGGTTTATTTCCTGTTCCCAGTCAACACTGGCAGGGGCTTCCGACACAGGGCATAAGGCTTGTCTGATTGGAATGCTGCATATTATACACTATTTTATTTAAAATGTCAAGTAAAATTTTAAATAATTATCCAAGCTGTAGTGCTGCCTTCTCTTCAAAAAGCTTTAAAACCTTTTGGTGAGCGGCACGATCTCCATCTCGGTACGCAGTGTAGTAAGGATTTGAAGGGTTGTTTTGAATGTCGTGAATCTGCTCGTCAATACTTTGAGATGACGTTATACTAGTATTCTCAACACCCCTAATCTTAGACCCTATCAGCGTATCGTACTGAGACGCCAAACGAGAGGCAAACCCAGGCATGGTCCAAAAGTCGGCAACGTCTAGTCCTAAGTGCTTAGCAACTACCTGAGCTTTGTCTAAGGCTTGCTGATAGTTTTCACCACCTCGTGGGCCAAAGTCTGCCTCCAGTGATTGAACCGCCTGCTCTACGCTTTGAGTAGACTGCTCTTGCTGATTGCTTGCATTGTCTTCAAGAGCTTTGGCAATTTGCCCATAAAGCTTAGATGCTTGGCGTTGCGAAAGCCCCGCATCATGAAAGATAGCATCAGTTGCAGCTTTAGCTTCTGGATCTATTCCCTCTGGAGCTTGATAACCTTCAGGAGACTCTGGCCTGCCCAAGGCCTTATAAGCTTGATCCCACACCTCATCGCCATCATTGTCTGTTGGGATGGGCATCTTCTCCTTAGAAAGCATACGCTCCAGGTTAAGGTAGGACTTAGCCAAGCTACTAACTGAGTTAAACTTGTCCCCAAGGGCTTTATACTTATCGACGTTTTCGCCCTCTTCCAAAGGCAATCTGTCAAATATGTTTTCCTTAAATGACAAATCATCGCCAACAAACTCCTTTAAGTTTGCTGTAGCAACCGGTTCCGCAGGGGCAGCAGGTGCTGCCTCAACTTGCTCAGTTGCTGGTGCTTCTGTTGGCTCTGCTGCAAGTGGATTGGTTGTTTCTTCGCTCACAATACACCTCCACCGTTTTTATAGCCAATGTCATACTCGTCCCTGACCATACCTTTATACCCATGCTCATCGGCGTTATACCCTAGCCGAGATCGAGCGTCTTCAAACCCTTGTCTTTGTGAGGCGACACATTGCTTAGTAAGCGACGGGCCGCTTCTCCGCTCTCGATCATTAAGAATAGTATATCTATTTTTATATCTAGCCTTGTAATCTTCAGGGTAGTTTTTATTTAGCCATGTCACAAAATTAGGGTCCTTATCTCCATAAAGACTATTAAGTCCTGGAGCATCGGGATAAGCCTCATCAATAGGCATGGCTAATCTTTCTTTAAGCGTCGGACCCTCAGGTTTAGACGCAGTTTTAGTGGCTACCTTTTTGGTAACCTTTTTTACTGTTTTCTTTGTAGGCATTATACTTCGTTGATTATCCGAAATGGACCATCCACTTCAGGTCTTTGAAAGTTCTCAAGCCCCCGCATGTACTCAATGTAATTAACTATACGGCTTAAAAGATGATAGCTTCTAAGCTCGTCATTGGTTACATTTGGGTCTACGCCAAACTGATTCATCCGACAAACATCTTTAAGATGGTTCAGAACAGTTTCGCCGTAATCGTTATTAAAACATTCTTGATATGCTTTAACTAAGTCCTTTTCTCCTTTTTCCATAAATTAAAGACCAGCACCGCCCATTTGGGATACGGCCTGCCCAGCCATTTGCAATTGCTGCAACTGCTGAGTAAGCATTGCGATTTGCTCATCGCGTTGCTTAAGCTGATCTATCGTAGCATCATCATTAACAATTTCGGCAGGCACCGTAGAGTTAA
>Ga0098074_1000442_pt1 | contig 28585 bp, 27 predicted proteins | sample 32_taG_FD_75064 | JGI IMG/M metagenome (GOLD analysis project Ga0098074, IMG submission 75064) | Marine viral communities from the Gulf of Mexico - 32_GoM_OMZ_CsCl metaG | ecosystem: Environmental > Aquatic > Marine > Oceanic | place: Atlantic Ocean: Gulf of Mexico | collected 2015-07-12
ATTAGATGTAGCAGGTGATACAAACATAACAGGCGATTTAACTGTATCAAGTAGTAGCGACCCAAGTGTAATCATACAAGACCCTAATGGTTCAGGGTTATTAAGACTTTTAAGAACTGATACAAGCAAACGATTTGATATATCTTTAGAGGGAAATGATTTAAGATTTACTCCAAACACTACAGATGGTTCAATGAATGTATTAATAGGTGTAAATGCAGGAAGTTCTACAATAGATAGTAGATTAGGTGTAGGTAATGCAACACCATCTGAAATGTTAGATGTTACAGGTAATGCTAAAATATCAGGTACTTTAGAAGCAGGAGCAACTACTATTAGCGCCTTAGAAGTAGGGGATAGTACAGAAGGTATTAAAATATCAGCTCTTTCATCAAATATAGCAGGTATAGAAGGTATGGATACAGGTAGTTCGGCTTGGAACTCTATTCATATTAAAGCAGATGGTAATGATGGTTTATTTATAGAAAAAGATACTAATAATGTAGGCATAGGAACTACAAGTCCTACTGAAATGTTACACTTACAAAGTACAGGCGATGTTAAGATTTTATTAGAAGCCGATACTGATAATTCTGTAGAAGATGATAATCCTGAAATACTATTTTCACAAGATGGTGGTGGAGTAACAGGTGTTATAGGGTTTACTTCTGATAATAAATTAAAAATTGCTAATAGTTGGACTAGTGATACAGGTGATATATTGCTACAGACAAAAAATATTACAAGAGCAACTATATATGGTAGTGGCAGTACAAGATTTCACAACACTACACAATTTTACAATGGGTTTCCACAAATAAAACTTAGTGATGATAGTGGTGCTGATTTTGTAGAAATAGGATTGAATGGTAATGTATTTATAAATAAAACATCAGATGCAGATATAAACTTTCTTTGGCGAGATAATAGTAATAACGATTTATTAAGTATTGACACAGGAGCACAAACAGTTACCATAGGCGAAACTACACAACAAACTTATAAATTAAAAATAGGCGATAATGGTAGAATGAATATGCCTGTTCGTGGTTTAGAGTTTGAGAATGGACACGGATATTGGAACGCTCTTGGAGAGTTTGGTCTTGTTTATTTATTAATGTCTACACAAAATGATTTGATTAGACATAGAACACCATTAACATTAGAAAGATGGAATGGTAGTGCTTGGGTAGATGAATTATCAGGAACAACAAGTGAAAATAATCCTACTACTAATTTACAAGGACTTAAAAATACATTAGATGGCTCAAAAACCACAGGTTGGACATTAGATGATGAGTGGAAAAAATTTAGATTTGTTATAACTAGAGAACAGGCTTGGGCAGAAGAACAACTGATATATTTAGATTTAGGTTGGTCTAGTACTAATTTTAGTAATGGTAGTTCTACAAGTGGCTCTATGTGTCCTACTATGACAGTAGAACAGTTAGATGGTAGTTTTGATGCAGTTGATGATAATAATAACGATTGGACTACTAATACTACTATAACATCAGATTGGCATACTACAGGAATAGCAAGTCAATATGGAACTTTTTTTACATTTAGTAATGCAACACATATGCCTGAAACACACGTTAGAATAACAGTAGAGTTTCCTGATTGGGATGCATCTGCAGGTGGAAGCAAAAGAATGAATATAAGAAACTTGGGTATGCTATCAAATTATGCTTCTGATAGAACTACTGAAGTTTGGACTACCAATTGGGATAGAGATGCAATAGGGTATGGTAATACTAAAATACCTGCAGGACATAGTTATTTTATAAACAATGTTTCAGTATTAAATACTAATACATTAGGTAGTGGTGTAGTTAATTCATCACTTACAAGTGTAGGGACATTAACAAGTTTAGCAGTATCAGGCAACACTAACATAGATGGCAATCTTGCTATTGGCGATGTAAATAATGCTTCTGTTTCATTACATATTAAAGAAGATAGTGTTAATGCAAGAATAAGAGTTCAATCTACAGGTTCTAATAGCACATCATATATGAGACTTGAAAATGATGCTCAAAATTGGGATATAAGAGTAGATGGTGGTAATTCAGATAAGTTTATTATAAGAGATGAAACTGCATCTACTAATAGATTTTCAATGGATACATCAGGTAATATAGTTACAACAGGTAATATGTCTCCTGCAGGTTATTTACAGTTAACAGGAGCACCTTCAGACCCTGGAGCAGATGGTACAGTTAGGCTTGGACAGGAAACAAATGTTTTAAAAATATTTTCAAATTATGGATGGGTAAGATTAGGCGCAGAAAGTGCAAGTTGGGCGCATATAAGAACTGATAGAAGTCAATTTTATTTTAGTACTAATATTGTAGTAGATGGTGGATATGTATCATCTTATGATGAAGATTTAATACTTCGTAGAGACTACAATGATACTACTTACAATCAAATTACAATAGGTGATGATACATTAGATATTAAACTTGATAACACATCTCGTTTAGCAATAGATGGAAATGGTCAGGTAGATTTAACAGGTGATTTAGTTTTACGTGGAGAGAAAGGTATCTTTATAGAAAACCTTGGAGGTCCAACAGGTACATCAACAGGATATGGTGGTAGCATTATCCAACCTGCAACTGCTATGTTTAGAACTGCTACTAACACGCATACAGGATTTATCAAAATTGTAATACCAACTAGTACAGGAGCAAATCCAAGAGATATGTTTACATTTTGGGTTGATGTATTTGATTATGCTTCAGGAGATTCTTTTTCTGTATATATTAGTGGTTATAATTATGAAGATGCAGGTTCTAATGAGTGGCATAATTGTGATGCTATGATATTAGGTACAGAATCACATAGAGATTTTACAGTAAGATTTTGTCATGATGGTACTAATCCTTGTATAACAATAGGTGAAACAGATACTACTTGGAATTATTTACAAGTTACAGTTAGAAATGTTCAGGTAGGATTTACTGCTGATATAGATGACTTTAAAGGTGACTGGACAATATCGGTTGAAACAACTTTACCAACTTATGTTGATGAAACAGTTTCAGGCAACTTTCCTATTGCATCAAGAACAATAGGTACTGCTGATATAGCAACTACTGTAACATTAACAGACCAAGGTAGCGACTCAACTTGTTTCCCTGTATTTTCAACTGCTAATACAGGAGATAGAAATTTACATACAGATAGTAGTGCTTTAACATATAACTCTACAAATGGAACGTTGACATCTACAACAGTTAGCGGCACTTACTTAGAAGCAACTAGCAAATTAAATATAACTACATCTTCAGATGCAGTAGCAACATTTAAAATGACTGATGATGCTTGGGGTTATATGGAATGGAGAAAAAATAACAATGATAGGGTTGCCTATTTTGGTATGGATTCTGATATGGACAGAATGATTATTTCTGCTACTGAAAATGGTGCTAATGAATTAGAGATAAATACCACAACAGTAGATATAAATGCAGATGTTGATATATCAGGCACTCTTGATATGGAAGAAAATAACATTAATAATGTAGGCGAAATAGCATTAGATAAAATAAAAGCAGATACTGCAAGTAATGTTAATATAATGTTTAATACAAGTGGTATGACTTTTAATGTAGAAACAGGTGATTCTTATCAATTTAATTTAGGTGAAGTAGATGCAGATTTAGTATACTATGATGATGAAGAAAATGATTTATTTAAAATAGATTCAGGTAATAAAAGAGTAGGTATTGGTTTGTCTGCTCCTACTACTACACTTGACGTAGAAGGTACTGTATCATATAAACACGTTGCAGTAACAGCTTCTTCAGATGCTGTAGACGTATCAGGAGCAACAGTAGTAGAATGTACACCAAGTGGTAATATTTCTATTGGGGGATTTAGTGGTGGTGTACAAGGACAAGTTATACATGTCTTAAAAGTAGACTCAGGATTTGGAAGAGTATTTTTAGAACATAATGAATCCACAGGAACACAAAAGATATTTACAAGTGCTGCAACTGATATTGCGATAATACAAAAGGGTGGCGTAACATTGTATTGTACAGGTTCAGAATGGATTGTATTAGATAAATAATATTCGTATATTATAGGGTATTTTTTAAACCAAAATGGAGAACAAATGAAGTTAGAAGAAAAGTTAGAAAACTTAAAAAAACAACAACAACAGTTAGAAGTTACTTTAATAAAAGTACAAGGAGCTATGGAGCTAATCGAAGCTATGATAGCTGAAGAGAAAAAAGAAGAAGAAAAAGACGAAGAAGAGAAGAAATAACTTGCATAAGTTATGCATATTTATTATATTAGATTGATGAAAACCTTTAAAAAGGAGTATTTATAATATGAGTTGGCAAATGATTGCTAGTGCAGCCATGCAAATGGCTCCATCTTTATTAAGTGCTTTTGGCGCTAATAATAACGATGCAGACCAAAGTAACTTAGATGTTAATTTTAAGCCTTATATGGATAAAATAAATAAGATAGGTGAAAAAGGATTAGAAATGACTACTCCTGGTTCTGCTTATAATGTGCAAGAAGATAAACGAATTAAAAGTGACGCATATGATGCTATGGGTGTTGCAGATATGTTATCAGGTAGAGGAATTGCAAAAGGCGGTATGGGTGGTTATAGTGGTATAACAAACCAATGGGCTCAAGCTGATTTAGCTAAACGTCACAATGAATTGCGAAAAACATTACTAGATTCTCGAATGGCTAGAGAAGCTCAAGGTTATAATCTAATAGCTCAAGCTGCAGAAGGTGACCAATATATGGGTGCTTTAAAAACTCAAAGAGATATAAGTAAACCTCAATTTGATTTAGGTGGAACACTTCAAAACATAGGTACAGGAGCATTTGATTATTGGATGGGACAACAAGAAACTGTAAATCCTATCGTAGATACAATACAAAGTATGGAAACACCAAATTTTGATGTACAAAATATGTTCCCTAACTTATATAATACTAATACAACAACTAACGAACCAGTAAATTATTTTAGTGCATTTAATTAGGAGATAACATGGCACAAGTAGATTTTTCACCATTATTAGCGAGAACTTTAGCAAAAGAATTAAAAGAAGCTGAAGCAGGATATAGTATAGGACATTCATTAGGACAAAAAGGATGGTATCCTGGTAAATATGCAGCAGAAGGTATAGGCGCAGCTGGTAAAGGTTTAGGTTTACTAGGTAAATACATGCAAGAAGCACCTGGTGGATTAAAAAAAGGATATGAAGCTATGGGTCAAATTCCTGAAAAAATGAAAAGAGCATATCAACTTTCACCTTATCAATTTAAGAACCCTTGGGCAAAACCTGAAATAGATTTTGGTCTTCCACCTGAAGTGAATCAAAAAGGTTTAAATTCAATGATGTCTAATTTTCTTCAATCTAATAGACCTGCACCATTACCAATTGTTGATTATGAACAAGATTGGAGAGGTATGGGTAGAGATATAGATAGAAAGATTCGTGCAGGTGAAAGAGAAGAAAAAGCTAGGAAAAAAGAGTATGAAGCTCAAAAAAGAAATATGGAAACAATAGCACCTTGGGCGTTCCCTGAAAATTTTGGTCCTATTGGCCCTGCTGAAGAAGAAACACAAAGCGCTTGGGGAAAAGCTTTTTCTAACTTTGGGCCAGCTATGAATAATTTATATAAAGCATTTGGATTTGGAGACTAAATAATGAGTTTAGGTAATATAAGACAAAGATTTCAACAGATGAATCAACAAAGGCAAGTCAATTTTGAACAGGCTTTTTGGGGGGATGTAGGAAACTTTATTCAAAGTGATATAGGTTCTTATAATCCTGATACTAAATCAATAGTATTTCCTACTCAATTATTACCTAATAAAACATTACTGTGGAACGAATATAATAAACTAGCAACAGAACGTGGTGTAAAAGCTGATTATGCTCAGTTTATAGCTCAATATGATGGCTTTAAAAAACTTGAAGACAATAAGTACTTACAAGTAATTAATAGTGCTTCTACTATGGGTATGAAAGCTAAAGATATTAAAAAAGCTATACAAGCTAACCCTATAGCTAATCAAAGAATAAATAATATATATATGACTTCTGATGCTAATACTCAAGCTTCAATGGTTGATATGCTTAAACCTGAAAAAAGTTGGGGAGATTGGGCTATGGATTTAAACCCATGGCAAGCAATGGCTGGAGCTGGTGGACTTGGATTAGCAGCTTATGGACTAGGAAAGGGAGCTGTTAAGGGAGGTTTAGCAACAAAAGATTATTTTTTCCCACCTGAAGAACCAAAGAAAGAATCTGAAAAGATTAAAGAAGAAGCTAAAGGTAAGGGTAAAGGCGGAAAAGGTAAAGGTAAAGTACCAATGGTAAAAACAAAAGTACCTTCACAAAATGTATCTACAAAAGATATGGGTATAAAAGGTGCACCAGAATATTTTGATAGAGATAAATTAACTAAATTTACTCAAAAGCAATATCAAATGGATAAAATGTTTTGGGAAGAAGATAATCCAGGTAAGAAGTATAAAAAATTTAGTGAATGGAGAAAAGGTAAAACTGTACCTCAAATATTAAAAGGCGCAAGTTCTGATGAAATAAAAAGTTTAGCAGGTAAGAAATTTAAAATGGTTACTAAAGAAGTTCCTGATGTAAAAAGAAAAGTTTATGGACCACCTACTAAAGAAGGTGTTTATCCAAAGGCAGTAGAAAAACCTAAAACTGCAAAAGAAAAGTTTATGGAAATGGGTAAAAAAGGATGGAAAGGCTTTAAAGGCGGTAAAGGAAAACCTGGAATAATTAGAAGAAATCCTTTAACTACTGGATTATTAGCGCTACAAGCTGCACAATTATTAGGCTCAGACGAGGAGTAAAAACATATGGCTTTTAATCCTTATGGATTCTATGAGTATGGTGGTAAACCAGAACCTCAAGGAGATAAGGCTGCAACCCCTGCAGAGTTCACTCCTACATACACAAAAAAACAATTAGATAGCATAATAAATGCTTATAAAAACAATCCTAAAGCATTTAAACCTGAGCATATAGATTCAATAAAACAACACGCAATATACCATAACACTGGCTTCTATGAAGGTGATTTCCAAATATCAGAAGCTATAAAACAATTTATGGGTGGTGTAGTAGAAGGTTGGTCAACATTTAGCCCTGTAGATGCCCCTGATAATGAATACGAAGCTATTGCACGTAATGTAGGACATTTACTTGGTTTTGCTCCAGGTATGGCTGCTAAACCATTAAAACTATTAGGACTTAGAACTGCTGCTGCTAAAGTAGCAGGATGGAAATCTATACCATTAAAAGTCGGTGAAGAAGCTACTAAACTTACAGGTAAATTTGTAAAAAGTGTTATTCCTGCTGCTAGGTTTGATGCTACTAATACTGCAAGTAAATTTATAACAGGCGGAGCTGTTAAAAGCGTAGCAGAAGAAGCTATGAAGCTTGGTGTTGCTAGTGCTGTAAGTAATTGGAAGCAAGGTGTAGATGGTGTGATGATGGCCGCTAGAAGTGGTGGTGAATTTGGTGCAGCATTTCAAATACTTGCTAATGCAGTTCCAGGAAGTGGAACATTTAAATATTTATTAAGAGCATTTGCAGGTTCTATGTATCAAGGAATGCATGCTGAAGCTGCTGGAGCTACTACACCTGAAAAAGTATATGAATATTTACTTGGTGCATACTTTGGTGGTGGAGGTGCTGGTTGGGTACAAAAAGACAAAGCTAAGTTTTTTAAAGAAAGAAACGAGCAAATGTATGGTACTAAAGGTAAAAAAGCAGACCATAAAGCTGTTGCAACTGGAGACCCTACTCTTATTAAAACATGGGAAAAGTATGACCCTATAGTTCAAAAAGAAATTATAAAAGAATTAAATGACCCTAACTATTATGGTAAAGGTAGACCTAGTGAAAATTGGAGACCTCAACATCAATTAAAAGAAGGTGAAACTTACCCTGAAAGAACAGCAATGCTTGAAATGCTTGCTAAAGGTGCTGGTATAGATACTAAACTAGAAACAGTATCACAAAAAGGTTGGGAAAGATTTAATAAAATGCAAGAAGATGCTATTATCGGTAAAAAACCAACTGGTCTTGCTATAAGTACTGAAAAAAGATTAAATGAGTTAAATGTCCAAAAGAAAGATTTAGCAGAGCAAATAACTAAGAAAAGAGCTGAAATAACTACTTTAAAAGGTTCAGATAAAATGCTTGCTGAAACAGAGCTTGGTAGATTAGAAAGAAAGGTTGAAGAAGTTATTCAACTAGAAAAAGAACAACTTGATTTAAAACCTTATGAATTTATTGACAAAGCAGGTGAAATTAAAAACGAAAGAATGAATGATACTGGTAACGATATTGGTATGATAGCCGCTATTGATTTAACAAAGAAATCAGAAAATCTTGTAAATAAACATTTAAAAAAGTATTGGGATAAAGATGACTTTGAACCTATAGATAAACGTAATGAGATGTTACGTTTAACTAAAATAGTAGATGATGTCGTAAGTGGCGAAAAATACAACAAACCAGGCGAAAAAATCGATACCCAAGAGTTAACTCAAGATATAATAAAAACTCTTAAAAAAGAGGAAAATATCGACTTAAACACTAATACTAAGAAGTGGAAAGAAACAGAAAATGAATTAAGACAGTTTTTAACAAGACGTAACTTTTCTAAACCTGTTAATTATATTAACATGACTATTGATAAAGGTGGTAAAATAAGCGACTTTAAATTAAGAGAAGGTGGTTTTACTAACGCTGGAAATAGAAAAGAAAGCATGGAGCCTAAGAAAGAAGTCCAAAGAGTTTTAGAAGAAGCTATGGGCAAGGACGCAGAAGTTCCTGAAGCTAGTGTTATATTAGATAATATGACATTTAGAGGGAATAAAGGTGAGTGGATAGATGGTGGGCTTGGAGATGTAAGAAAGCTTCTTAGAAATGAATATCGATATAGTAAAAAAACAAAGTGGAGAGATGTATATAATGGATTAATTAAAGAATCTCATAAGAGAATGGAAAAAGAAGGTTATTATCCTTTTGGTGGTAAAGGTGATAATGATTTAATTATATACATTAAAAAACATCCTGATTTACAAAAACCTAATGTTAAAAGATATATAAACGAATATATAACAGAGTTAACTAAAGATTATAAAAATTCAAAGTACTATAACCAAGCTATAAAAAGAAATAAATTCTTTAGTGAAAAAGAGGCTAAAGACCAGTATTTAAGTAATATTATGTACGATATAGGATTAAATGGATTTAAACCTAAAACAAGTAAAGAGTACAGAGAGGTTTTAGATAAACTTTTTAAAGGTAAAGGTTACATTAAAAATGCTACCGCTTGGAATAAACGTCAACAAATATGGTTTACACCTACTTATAGAGCTGATGGTGATTTTATCAATAATAATTTTAAACGATATATAGAAAGATTAAGTCAAGCCGATAGAAATGATATAAACCCTGCATTTAACAATGTTTTAAAAAATAATGAAGTTAATTATGTAATAGTAAGGGATTTAGACCCTGCATTATTTAGTCTAGATGGCAAAAGAATTAAAAAGTTAGATAAAAATAGTAAGAATACTGAAATGGATGAGAGTGTAGATGGCCAAATAACTGTAGAAGATACTTTATTAAAAGCTATTATTAAAGATGCTGGAATGCCTGAAAGTGGTAATAGTAAATCGTTTATTGTTAGTCCTGATGGACAAATGGGAGCTTTACTTGGTAAGTATATGATGCATAGTGCAGGACCAAAAGCATCTAAACAAATGCGTAGAGCTGGCGTACATATGATTATGCAAGAAACAGCTGTTAAGCAAAGAGGTGAAAGAAAAATAACTGATTACAATATTAAAAATGATAATTTAGTAATAGATGATGCATCTCTAATTTATAGGCTACCTTTAAAAGATATCAAATATTCTTATAGTGTAAAAAATGATGATGCTATGATAGGGTTAAATCCTAATGGAACTATGCATAAACATGGCCTACCTAAACAGTTATTAATGGCAATGGCTCAAAATACATTTAAACCTTTTCCTAAAGAAATGGTTGAAGATTTTTATAGAGAAACTGTACTAAAGAAATATGATGGAAAAAAAGAAATAAATGAATTATATGATGATTATAAAGATAATCCAAAGAGTAAGAAATTACTTAGACTATTAGAGGACAATATAGAAGATTTAGGCGTTGAGAGATTACTTGATGCAATAAATGGTAATCCTACAAACTTTTCTGATGCTGCTTATATGCGTTTAATGAAGATACAAAAAGATGATATAATGCATAGAGTTGCTGATGGAGAAATGACTCCTGAACAAGCTGAAAAGTTAGTTCAGAATATGGAAGAATTTAACAGCTCTATGGACAGAATAGTAGAAGCTGGGCAACAATGGAAAACAAGAGAGCAATTAATTGGTAGAGACGGTAATATTAACCCATTACTATTACATAAATGGATAAGGCCATACAGATTCCAGGTAATTAGAAACTATGTATTTAACTCACTTAGTAGACCAAAGATAGGTAATAGTGGTGTAGCCCGTATGCGTGGTTATGATAAATGGTTTCAAACAGAATTAGATTCAAAGGGTAAAAAGAAATTTGGTGAATTAGAGACAAATGATGAAATATTTTATCTAGATGATGCATTTAAAAGAATGCCACTTAAAACTACTATTAAAGGTTATGAAGATACTACTTTAAGTGAATTATGGTATGACTCAAAAGGTTTTGGTAAAAAGAAAAAAGCACAAGCAGATGAAGTATTTACTGCTTTAACAGTAAGAGTGCCTATGGACTCTGTTAGTGGAGCTCAAAAAATGGTGTTTAGAGGATTTACAGGTAGACCTGGCCATGGTATATTAATGCATGGTAGAGCTATGAAAGCTGAAGGTGGTGCTGACCTTGATGGTGATGAGTCATTTATATTTTTTGGTGGAAGAAAAGGTGATAAAGGTGAAGGGCTTAGAAAAGAATGGATAGATAAATTTCATGAAAATAAAACAGAGTTTTATAATGAAGATGGTACGATTTATAATAACAAAAATAAAGAAGTTACTGAATCTTTAACTATGCAAGACTCTAAAACTACAACAGGTATTGACCCAAAAGCTAGAGATAGTAAAATGTGGCAATATGATTCACAATGGAGACAAGATATATCAGAAAGAGCTGTAGAAGGTCGTAACTTATTAGGTGGAACAGTAAGTGGTGCTCAGGTATTAAAAGCTGCTCACAATGCAATGCTTGAAATGAAACAAGGACATACTTTTACTGTTTATAAAGGTAGGAAAAAGTTAAGAATAAAATTAACGCCTAGAACTGAAGAAGCAGAACTTGAACAAGCTAGAAAATTAGCATCTTCAATGATAGCGTTTACATCTGACCCTCTTGATGTAGCTGGTTTAACAGGTTACAAAGATTACATGAGTAAGTTAGGTAATGCTTATTTTAAAGTGAAGATAAACGGGAAAGATGCAGAGATAACTCCTGACAATCAAGCTCAAGTATTTAATAAAGAAGGTATAATAGGGCAAGTTAGAGATATAAATAAAGCTCTTTATAGTAGAGACTATTATAATAACAAATCTTGGGACGCTGTAGATATAAATCAAATGACTGCTGTTACAAAACCAAATAATGTGTCACCTCTTAGAAATTCAGAAATGCATAATAATATGCTACTTAAAATAGGACGTTTAGCTGCAGATGTAGAGTTATACGATAGTCCATTTAGAATGATAGCACCAGAGCGTTTAGTTGCAATGTATAATGATTACAACAATATAACTCAAAGAATACCTATGTTTAAAGATTTACTTCCAAACGTTAAAGTTACACCAAACAATTTAATGTTAAAGATAATGGGTATTAAGGTTAAAGATGGAAAGGTTTATCAAACAAATAAAAAGTTATACGAGCAACAAGAATTAGAAAGAGTTGCTAACAGTTTACCTGAATTTTATAAGTATATTAATCATCCTCAAAGTCAATTCAGACCTGGTGGAAGTGAAAGAAGTAACTTTAGCGATGCTTATGCTCAAAAAAATCGTCAATATAGAATAGATAAACTGAAAGAGCTTATAAAAACTAATGAAGATTTTTTATCACAAGATGTAAGTGATATGGTATCAGTTAGACAGATATTTAAATACTATGATGGTGTTGAAGTAAATCCTACAATGTTTAGAAAGATACTAAAACAAACTCAAGATTTAAAAAACAATAGTTATCTTCAGAGAAAAGAATTTACTGAAGAAGCTATGGAAAGAAAAACAATAAGGCAAATAAGAAAAAGTTTTGGTGTACCTGAAACAGCTGAATTAGAAAAAAGTGCTACATTAAATCAGGCTGAATTAGATGCTGCAATACAAATGGCTAGAGAAACTATGCCTAATGCAAGAGCTAAAAAACTATTTGACCATTTAATGCTTGGAACTTTTAGACACAGTACTATGGAAACTGGTGTAAATAAACTAGGATTTGCGTCTAAAGCTATAGACCCTGCTAGTTTAACAGACTTTGTTGGTGACTTTACACAAGTAATGACTAAAGCTTATAAAACTCCTTCACCAAACTCTGAATTAAATCGTAAACTATTCAAAGAAATTAGATTTGAAAAGGATTTACCTGAAGGAACAATACTTGAAGATACTACTACAGGTTATGAAGGTCTTTATGGTAAACCTGATATGAAACTAATACCTAAACAAGTTAGACAAGAGATTACTGAACTTGTTGATATACTAGGTAAATACAATGATAAAGTTGGACAAGACTTAAATCTAATAACTAGAGATTTATTAGGAAAAGATTTTAATGCAATGGATTATGGTGATATAAAAAATCTAAATAGGTATTTTAAAGAGTTGCAAAGAGGTACTATTTGGCAGAGGTTATTTAGAGAAAAAACACCTGACCTTAGAAAAAGGTATACAATGTTATTTCCTCTTACAATAAATAGAGAGACAATGAAGTATGACATTCATCTTATGAAAAAAAGAGGTTTGTTTATGACTCAAGCTGGTGAAGTTGCTTCTGGTGACATGGCAAGACCTACAAATATTACAGAGAAACTCCATCATGGTATAACACTTGCTATGGATAAAGCACAAGCTAAAGGTGATGAAGAAGTGTTTAAACTACGAAGAGAGCTAGAGTTTCTTGATGGTATAGATGAAGGTGAAGCCTTTAGAATGATTGGTGTAAGGAAGCTTGAAGCAGATGGTAATGTAGCTAGAACACTTGGCAGGAAAGATACACAAGGTCAAATTTGGGCACGTAATTATATTGAAGCTTTAAAAAGTGATATAAAAGACACTAATTATGAAGTTATTAAAAATAATAGATACAGAATAACTCAAAGAACACCTGAAGGTGAAGTTAAACGTATTGAAATGACAGGTAAAGATATTACTAAGAAAGTAATAGATATTTATAAAAATCATTTTCAAAATGTTTACGATAAAGTTATTAGAGGTAACCAAGAATTTCTTGATAGTTACCATGAAAGAAGTGCTAAAGGTTACAAAATATATCACGATTTTAAAGATTACAAAACTCTTGATGACCCTATTAATGGTGGTAAACGTAAAATGCCAATGGAGCCTAAATATGAATATAAGAGATTTATTAAAGATGTTTATGAAGCTTATGAAAGAGGTCAAGATATTACAACAGACCTTGGTATAGATGGTATTAGAGCTATAGCTCGTTCTATGATGATTCAATTACATCCTCAGTATAAACATAAGTATAGAACACCTGAAGAGCTAAGAGCTCAAATAGGATTAATACTGCCTACAGGTAAAATTGAAGAGGGTTATTGGCCTCATATGTTATTTGATAAAGGTTTAGCAAGTAAGGCACTTTTAAATGCTCTGCAAAAGATTGATAAATCTACTATGACAGCTGCTGAAAAGAAAGAAGAAGCTAGAAAAATTCAAATGCGTAGTAAAACTTTAACAGGTGATTGGATTACAGGTACAGAGAATTGGGATGCTTTTGATGCTAAAATGCACCCTAAAAAGTTTAAAGGCAATGCTATAACTTGGAAAGAATCATTACAAATGACTTCTTCAATGCATAAAAGAACAAGTCACATTCCAGGTCACTCTATTGATGCTACTGTTGCTGAGGTTTATACTCGTAACATGTATCAAACTTACTATAAACAATTAGCTCAAATGCTATCTAGAAAAACATTGTTTGATTTTGATATGAGAGCTATTGATATGGGTTGGGCTAAAGAATGGACAGGACCTAAAGGTAAGCAAAGAACTTTAAAAGATAGATGGCATGATTGGTATAGTTTATACGTTCAAGATGCTTTAGGACATCCAAGTACTATTCCAGAGTATATATTAAATGACCCAGGAATGAAAATAAAAGGCACACCTTATGCTTGGTGGGCTGATAATGTTGTAGCTAATAAAATGAATAAAGTTGCAAAAGCTATTGGCCTTAAAACACCATTTAAAGATGTAGATAAATATGATGTAAATGATGTTAGAGCTTTATCTAATCTCGAAGCTAAGTTTGAGCTTATGTCTTTACTTGCACATCCTAAGTCTGCTGTTGTTAACTTATTTGGTGGTTCACTGCATACTATCCAAAGTGCAGGTGCTTCTGCTCTTAGAAAAGTATATGATTATGGATTTTTAAAACAAATAAATCCTAATTGGACATCACGTCAAGATATTAAAGATTTTGCTATACAACAAGGTGTTTTCCCTGAGATGTTAGCACATGAGTGGGGAATGCAAAAAACTTTACAAAATAGTAAATCTAAAACTTTTGTTAAAGATTTAGTTGAAAATGTATCTAAAGAGGGTACAATAAACCCTGATAAGATTCGTGAACTTGCTTCAAAACATAATGTTGGTAGAAATGTTATGGAATTTGCTGCTAAGTTTATGTCTAAACCTGAAATGAAACTGCGTACTGATGCGTTTATGGCACATTACATTAAAGCCTGGGAACGTTTTGGTGGTGCTATTACTCAACATGACCATCCATTCTTAATTGAAATGGCTAAGAAAGGTGTTAAAGCTACACAATTCTTATATGATTCGGTAAATCGTCCAGCATTTGCTAGAACAGGTTTAGGTAAGATAATGACTCGTTTCCAGTTATGGTCTTGGAATGCTTGGCGTTTTAGAAATGATGTTAATCGTGAAGCTCGTATCCGTGGTTATCGTCAGGGTACTCCTGAGTATGAAAGATTTAAAAGAACAGCGTCTATAGATTTATTAGTTTATGCTCTTGGTAGTGTGTATGCTATGAGTATATTTGAAAATGCTATTCCTGCACCTTATAATCATCTAAAAGAAACATCTGAATTATTGTTTGGTGATGATAAAGAAAGAGAAAGAGCGTTCTGGGGATTATATCCTAGGTCTATAGCTCCTCTTCAAGCTATTACTCCACCTGTTGTTTCTAGAACTATTGAAGGTTTAAAAGCTATGAGTAATGATGATTATGAGAAGTTTCTTGATTACCATATTTATACATTTATGCCATTTGGTAGGATAGCTAGAGATATATCTCCATGGGCTAGTGGTAATTTAATTGATAATCCTTATAGATTTATTGAGAAGACTACAGGTATACCATATGGTGATATACAAAGAGAACGTACTAAATATAAAGATGAGTTAGCATATCATCCTACATTCCAAACAGCTGCTCAATTAAAACAACAGATAGAAGATTAATTCTTATCGAATTTATTTAATATTTCGCTTAATAATTGAGTATCACTGCAACAATCTATATGAATGTGAAGATAAGCCATTTGACTAAACGACTTATCTACATTCAAAAAACCATGAGCGATTTTAAGGCAAGGTTCTAAAGGGTCTATTTCATCCCCACATTTATCACAAAAGTCCATATAGTAATTTACTTACTTTCTTCTTTTTTTGCAACCTCTTTTGCAGGAAATTCTTTTTCTAAAAATGCTAAGAATTTATCTTTATCTTTGTTAAATCTAATGTAAGCATCTAAAATGTTTTCATTTGCTACTGTTAGTTCTTCAAGAAATTGAAGCTTTTGTCCGATAAATCTTAATGCATCAGTTATATCTTTACGGGTTGGTTTACCCTTGTTATTTTTCTTTGACATTATTTTCTCCTTCTTGAGCTAAAAAGCCTTCGAGCTCTTTGTAGTAGCTCTCAGCTTTTTTTCTCAATTGTTTTTCACCTTTTAATTCTCTATGAGCTTTTTTAAGCTCTAGTTTTAAGGCTCTGTTCTCTAAAGATAAATCTCTAACTTTTTCACAACAATTCATCAATGCTTCGTGTGTCTGATTTGGGTCCAAGTTTAAACTCCTTCTTTAGTTTTGGTAATTGTTTAGGCCATGGTTTTCCATAAGGAAAGTTTAAAAAGCACCATAAGTCGTATACTTTATGATGTATGTCGCTGTCCTTAAATTTTCTGAATCCATAGCTTGGTTCTTTTATCCATTTACCTTTTGTATATAAACCATACATGTCTAATATAGGGTTATCAGGAAATATTGCGTTCCATAAGTCCTTATACATTAGCTGTTGTATTTCATGAGACTTTCTATAGTCCCCTGTTTTTATATCTACTAAAGATAAACGTCCATTAACGTTTGCTATTATATCTGGTGTACCAGCCCAAGGTATGTCTTTATGATAAAGAAACAGTTCTTTCTCTACCACATCAGGTTTTACTTCATAATAAAACTTTTCAAAGCTCATTAAAGACTTTTGAGTAAATTCATCATCTACTTTTACTTCACCATTATCAAGTAGCATTTCAATATACTCGTGTACTTTAGTACCTCTTCTTGCTGATTCATCCCTTATAGTGATAGCATTTAGGCCATTTTTCATTAACCATTCTTCAAAGTGTTTACCCTTTGAACATGCTTCACCTATTACAGTTGTTACTGATGGTTTCCAGTTATTTGCGTTTCCTCGACTGTACCATCTTCTTTCCGCGTCTAGTCTTTTTACGGGTTGACTCTTGTATTTTTCTAAGTTCACTTCTGAATCTTTCCATCCATTGTTTGCTTACTCCTTTCATTGGAACCTCCAATCTTTGATGTAATATCGCTTCAGGTCTCAGTGTATCCACATATTGTACATGCGTAGCCACAGTCGTTACCTAAAACGATATTACCACATTGTAAACAGGTTATTTTCTCCATAAATGCCTATAAATTGTTCTTTCTGAAAGGTTAAAAAGTATTGCTAATTTACGAGGTTTTACCCATAACTTCCAAAGTATATTTATAAGCGTTATTTTAAAATTACTTGTCTTTTTCATTTATCTCCCATCGTTTGCTTTAAAACGTTTAGTTGATGTTAACATTTGGTAAAGCCACCAACATCGACCGTTATCGGTAGCTTCTAATATCTTTTCTTTTCTTTTGTTAAAGAGTCTTAGATTAGCCTCTTTTTGTGCTTTTGTTAATTTCGGCATCGTTTCTCCTAATTAAATACATCTGATTTTGCAAGTTTTCTTAGTATATAATCTTTTACTCTTACATCTTGTTTACTTATCCATTTAATAAATCCTCTATATTCTTTATCAGTTAGAGGTCCTTTTTTAGTATTACAAGATGCGCATATCATTTGTAGGTTACCCTTATATGAGCCACCACCTGATGATATTGGATGCTTATGGTCGCATACCATGTTAGTTACATCTAATTTCTTCTTACAATATTTACAAGGTTTGTTATATGCTGTATATAGCATTTCACGTATTTCTGTAAGAGACATGTTAAATGTTACCTCATACTCTTTACTCCTCTTTTTTAAAGATGATTTTAGAGTTGACGACTTTTTCATAAGTCTGTGAAACATTCTCTTAGCATGTGTCCCATGAGTGGGACGAAGCTTACGCATAAACTTCTTTTCCCACTCTTTAGGACTACGCGACTTCCTTCTGGAATTAGTACTCATAACTAGTGTGTTATTTGCCTATCTTTTGGCCAGTTGGTGTCTTACGCATTGTGTATTTACCAAAGCCTTTATACTTGCCTCTAGTATTGTGCTCCATATCAATCTCGAAGCCTTTCTTTCTAAGGTTATGTATAACTGCTGATAATCTCCAAGCTCCAAATAAACTTGCTGCTTGTGCCTGATTAAGAGATTTACCCTTAAGCAGATGCAACATTATTTTTTGACTCTTCGAGTTTCTGTTTGTTCTTCTTGGCATCTTTAGCCTCCTTTGCGAACGTTAGTATTAAAGCATAGCTGAATATTCCAATAAGTATTTTATACTCATTTAGAAATAGTCCGTTACGTTTGGCTACGCTAAGTTCAAGAGCCCAGATTTTAATTCCGAGCTCTTCATTTGTTTTTAAGAAACTAATCATATGTTCTCCTTAATCTAAAGCTTGGTTGCCATTCTAACTTAGTCTTAAACAGCTCACCATCAGTGTTTTTAAGCACTTCTAGCGTTTTGTTAGGACTGTTAGATTGACCATTTAAGCCTATCACTTTACGTGATGCGTTTTCTATTGCACCTGAACCTTTACCTGCATACAGGTCAAGTACCTCATTTCTTGAGTATTCTCGTGAGACCTGAGATACTTGAATTATGATTAAATCATTGTTTACAGCCATGCTTGAAAGTGAGTGTGATATATATTTGATTTGTTCATATTCCCCTCTAACATGAGGTGGAGTTTCGACCAAATCAATGTAGTCAACAACTACCACAGCTGGACGCAATTCTTTAACTTTAGCCTGTATTTGTTCAAGTGTTGGAGGTATAGTTTGAATAGCCATATGATTAAGTTTATCTTTGTGCTTTTGATACACCTCTTTTGGATTCCTATTTATATCTTCTTTTGTTAAACCGCTTACTATTTGCATGTTACGTCTATGCATATACCAAGCAGATAACTCTAAAGATAAGTACAGAGTAGGTAATTGCCAATCAGGATTAATATCATCATTCGCAAAATCTACTCCTAGTGCTATGCACTGTGCAAGTGTTGTCTTACTTGAGCCTGTTGGTCCAAATATAGTTACTAACTCGCCTGGGTATATCTCTGTATCAGCGTTATTTACACCTAGCATTTCTGATAAAGGTAGAGCTCTTCCTGAAAAGTCAGAGTTCATTCTTTCTTCTAGTTTAGCTTGTAAATCATCACTGCTCATCACATCGATAAGGTAGTCTTTTCTTTTGAAATGTATGCACCGTGTCTTACAATGGTTAAGCATTATTTCATCTTGGCAACCAAATCTATAACCTCTGTTATAAACATACTCAACTTTCTCTATTACATTGTTTTCATTTAAACTATTGTTATTCCAATGTAGTATAGCAGCTTTAGCATATTCACTTGGTATACCATGTCTAAAGAAATGACTTGCTATTCTTATAAGGGTTTGATTTCTCGTGCCCTCTTGTGGCCCATTTGAAAGCATTTCTTGTACACAGGGGATAACATCCCTAGGTTCAACAACTTTGCTTATTTTGGCCATTCTAGTGGCTTTTTGAACTATTGTATCTTCTAACTCGCCATTACCTACTAACTCTGAATAAGCATAGTCTAGTCTTGGTGACTTCGCTAATTCATGTATATTTTCAAACTTGCTTGTAAGCATTTCGTTCATAGTTAGAGGTATCTTATGCAAGTCAGTCTTTTTATTAACAGTGTGTTGTACTCTGTATATACCTGTTCTCATAAATATAGAGTTATCTATATCATCGCCAAATATATTTTTCATAGTACCTTTAACTACATAGTGTATGTTATCACTATTAGGAAAGTTAAATACACCACCATGAATTGCAAGATGGTAGCCACTACCACTAAAGTAACATTGAAGACTCCAGTCTTTATCTATTCCTAGTTCATCTAGTTTATAAATAATATTTCTTGCTTTGTCTAGTGTGTATTCATCACTACTGTTACCTTTATCTATATCTAAAAGTATCCAGTCTATGCTTCTTTCACCAAAGTAGTTTTTTAAACCACCATTAGCTTCAGCAAACTCTACTGCTTCTTTTGTATATAGATAAACACTACGATACAATGGTTGCTCAGGTTTTATATAGTTAACTAAGTCTTTCTTTGCAATAAGTTGCCCTCTATGACGAGGGCTCCCTACTGCTATTTCAACATAGTCGTGCACTATAAGTTTCCTATACCTGTTCCAGACATTTCAACAGTCTGTTGTGGTGTCTCAGTATCTGATTCAGTAGCTTCTTTTATGAAACCTTTGCCTTTAAACCATTTAACATCAGCTTCAAGTTTCTTTCTACCTTCTTCATCAGCTTTTTGTACTTTTTGAAATACTCTTGAGTACACTTTGCCACCTTTAACTTTAGGTTTTTCTTTATAGATGTATGCTATATAGTTATACTCTGGGTCAGTATCAGGTATTATATCTTGAGAAACTGTTGCGTTTAAATACTTAGCTATATCATGTATTATTTCGCCATTTTCATTTTCCCATTCACCTTTTACGTTTAGTCCTGCTGTACAACCTATTACATCAAAGAAGTGATATAGTCTTTTAAGAGCTGAACCACCAGTTATGTTACCATTAGAATCTTTATCAAGATTACCTGTGATTCTTAACTGTTTAGTGTAGTCACTACCTTCTTGTTTTATTTCTACATCTAGATATAAGTCAGCCCAATCATACTGTGAAGTTTTATCTTCAAAGCCTAATATACCAAACTTACATATTCCATAGAAATTACTACCATTACCACTACTTTCTTTTGGCCTAAATATTGCCATACTACTTTTCTCCTTTCGTTGTTTTATAGATGTTTTTCCAATCAAACTCTATGTGTTGTCCTCGTAAATGTTCACATCTACTACCTGCTTCTATAGATTCATCTGCTTTAAATGATATCATTAGTTTGTCATCTTCTCTTAAGACATAACCGATAGCGTCACAATCCGACATAATCAGATTCTTCAGCTTACCAGTTATATCTAAAGATTCAGGTTCAACAAGAGCCTTGCCATCGACAACAGCTCTTGCAACCTTTCTATGACCAACGATAATCAAATGTTCACAAACGTCTCTAAAAGCATTAATAGTATTCATTACTTTTTCACGAGCCAACGCATAACCTTTACCGAATGTTAAATCAGCTATAGATGCTACCTCATATTCTTCGCAGACAGCCTTTTCAGCCCATTCTACAACTTTGTCAATAGTATCTATTGCTATGTATTTAAATTCGTGACCTTCCATAGCATCTTTAAGAGTTTGGATTAACTCTTCTCGGTTATTTACTTCTTGAACATATGCTTCTAACATATGTGTTCCTTTTTCTGTGTCTATAATCAGACAGTCATCTAACTGTGAGAGCATAGTAGTTTTACCTACTTTCGGTGCTCCATACATTAGAAGAACTTTCGGATTTAGAGACACGGGTTTGCGTTTCTGTTTTTTCAACATCTGTCATTCCTTCTATTATTGCTGGGTTTACTAGCCCCTCTTCGAGTGATAAATAGGGTGCTAACGATTTATAAATATACATATAGAATGACCTATTATGCAAGACATTATATACTTGTGACAACATTAAGCCAGCAATTGTGTTTGCTGTAAATATTGTATGCTTTGCAGTACAAGGTAAATCAGGTATATCTTTACTAGATTGCCATCTTTCTAGATAGGTATCTCTTAAAGGTGTAGCTGTATGTATATCCATTGACAATGCTCCCATACGTCCGTCCACAAGAACTGTACGCCTTGGATTTCTAGACCAATTCATATATACAATCTTACGAACTTCCATATTATCAGGAGCCATCATAACACATGGTGTTAAACCATCTAAAATACTGTATTCACCGTGTTCTATGATTTCTGTGTGTTCACATCCAAAGTATTTAACCAACTCTTTGGCTGCTTCTGTTTTTGACTTACCCAAATATTGTTGTGGGTACATCGTTGTGCTTAAGTTATGTTCTTGAAGCACATCATAATCCCAAACATGAATCTTTCTAAAGCCCATTATGGCAGCTGATAGTATGAGCGCAGAGCCCACACCACCAGCACCAATAATGGTAACTTCTTCTAGATTCTTTTGGTTTATTATGTCTTTATTCCTTAAGAATCTACTACTCATCTAGCACCTCCAAACAATCCTATTTGAAAGCAATAGTCGTCTAGTTTCTTTTCAGCTTCTGTTGCTTTTTGATTAGCTTCATCACTTTTAGGATGATTCCAATGTAAAGACTGATAGTAATCTTCTTTCTTGCGAAAATCTTCAAGAAGTTCTTGATACTTTTTGTCTTTTACATCATCATCGTAGATTTCCTTATTGTTATAAGCTCCCCACATACTAACTTGTCTAGTATAAGGATTATTATACCTAACAATATTAGATGTTTTAACAACAGTTTTAGCTTCTTTTTCTTGCTTAACAAGAGATTTAACACATTCTGCAAATGCGCCTTTAGGTTTGTATTTATCCCATTCAATCTCATATTCAGCTTTTTTGTAGTCAGTTACTATTGTATGTCCACGCTGAGTTGTATAACTTACAGCAAATGCATATGGACTACCTGTAGAATCATGAGCTACAACAAGAGATGGATAACCTGTATTATTAGCGCAATGCTCTAATTGGTCTTTATCTACACTACTAATATAAGCACCACCTGATAACCCATGGTGACTATGTATTAAACCTTTATAGCACTCTTTAAGTTTTGGATTATCTTTGTATGCTTTATCTTGTGTATCCATCAATTGTTCACCATCAAACTCTGTTGCAGCACTACTGCCTAAATCGATAGGATAAAATCCTTCAATTCGCCATGTATCTGACCAATTGTGTTTGTCTGGCTCTACCATCTTATAAAATGCAACACCTGACCATTCTGTTTTAGGAAACAGATTGAGTAAGTGCTTCACTTGTTGATGTACTTTCTTCGGAATGATTATTTTCATTTCCATTTTTTGCCTCTCTTTCGTAGTTTTCTACATATGCACTAAGTTCAGCATATTGTAGTTGTAGTTTCTTTTTGAATGATAAGTTAAATTGATATTCGTATTCAGGATATAAAGATTCTGCTTCTGCCATTAATCTTTGATACTCTTTGAATACATCAACCACTTCTTTTTCTGATGATAAGTTTCTAGCATAATCAAGCATTTCCATGTAATCGTTAAACTTTCTATCACTTTCCCAACAATTCATCCATGAATTTATAAATGAACTTATATCTTTTTTGGCACCGTAATACACGGCATCTTGAAGAGCATGTAGTTCATTTAAAATAGAATTTACTGCTGTATAAGATTTAAAACATTTACTTTTTAAGTCTAAATCTGTTTCATTAATAGATGGTGCAAAGTTTGCGTAATCACTATAAACGGAATGTTTATTCTTTTTATTAAAATACATACTATACTGACCACTTATCTTTTTATTTAATCTACGTAAATCACTAGACATGCTTTCAGTCCATTTGCCATCATACTCTTTTTCAATGTTTGAATTGTTAATCATTAGTTTTACAAATTCCATTGTAACGACAAACTTTTCTGATTGTGTTAATTCAGCATAACTAGGTGTATTACAAAACTTATCAAAATTCCAAAATAATGTCATCCAAGCTGTTTTTACTTCTTCAGATTGATATACAGGCTCAATTTTCTCTTCATTAAGAGGATTTAATTGCATGCTATAATATAACATGGTCCTACCTAAAGGTTCTGAATCATAAGCTTTTTTTCTGGCACTTGGAAGCATTATTTTTTCGTAACTGTATGCATAGTTTGTATTATATGTATCTATTAAAGTCCTAGAAGACCTTAAGAAATTATAACCATGACCTCGCTCATTTACTTCAAACATACCAACCATTAAACCAGGATGATAAGGTTTAATACTTCTTTCAAACTGTTCAGGACGATAATGTGGGCTATTATAAGTCCAAGTGTTTAAATACATTTGAACTTTTTCAAAGCCACTTATATAACTATGTGCATTAAAAGATGCTTTAATAGTAGTTTCCCAATCAGCCATACAAGCTTGACCTGCTTGTATATGTGGATGTGCTGCAGCTATATATTTATACTCTATTTCATTCTTATCATTTACTACTGGTTCTTTTGTATAAAATTTCCAATTAGTTTTACTATAAGCATTGTTTACTAACCTTAAATAATAATCGCCAAGTCTAAAGATTTTACGTCTTCTAATTCTAACATCTTTAAACTTAACCCAAAGTTCAAAAGAACCTTTATCTACTTTAAAACCATGACATTTTTTATCTTCATCATTAGTTACTACATCAACAATGTCGAAACTTGCATGATTAACAAGAGATTTAGCTAAATCTTTTGAATCATATTGTGGTCTAATAAAATCCTTTTCTTGATAATGGTCAAATTCAGTAAGCATTACATCAATAACTTTATTATCCCTTTTCTTTATAGCTTCTAGCATGCTATATACTTGAACGAACATGTTCATTGTTTACCTCTACTTTCTTTTTTTAGTTAAATAGACTACATAGGGAATTTCACCCTTACCACATTTACGCCATCGTGTAGCTTCATATGCTACATCACCTCGTCTATTTATTGTTAGTTACCTCTTATTTACCAGACTTGTTAGAAGCCATAGTAATTGTTACACTATCTCCAGCGTTGATTGCTGTACCCATATCAACATTATCTCTTGCAACACCACCATTTGTTATTCTGATGATTACGTTGCTCATTGATAAGTTAATATCTTCCAAAATAGAACCAACTGTTGGAAAATTATCAGTTGTTTCTGGTCTTGGAGTTCCATTAGGTGTATCTAGGTAAAACGTATTATTTGACATATCATATGTCCTTTCTTGGTGCTTTATCTTTTGTTTATAAAAAGAGCCTGAAAAGCAACACCAATTAAACTAATCAGGCTCTATGAGGCAAACTGGATTGTTCGCCTAATTTAATCCAGACAGAGCCATCCTTAGTGTATCGCTGATTAAACGCCTTTTCTCACTAGTGTCTCTGTCTGGTATGTTATAACATAATACTTTGGTAACTCCTGCAACTTCCAGCCAGGCAATATTGTAGTTGATTAACTCAAATAAATAAGGAGTTCTAATGGAAATAGAACTTTTTGAAATGTCAGATAGTAAACTGAGTACTATCTAGGGAGTTTTTATGCTGTTACCAATTTAAATCTTGGCATACTTTCAAGGTAGGCGCGCGGTCCTTTGAACCTTGCTGTTAGGTATGCCAGCCATAACCGTAGGGCTAGTAATCACTACTTGTATGTTATTTGCTTTTTACTATATCAAGTACCAATCGTCCTCTAGCCCTATTTAATTCTGCAAGACTGCACGCAAATAAGGGGATGTGTGCGGAAATATACTCGAAAGATAAGTTTACGTGCAGTCTTTTTAGATGAGTTGTATTAAGGACGTCATAAAGATAGAGTTAATGAACCAAAACTCTACGACATGTTAAGAAAGGATAAAACTCATGTCTAACGCCCCGATTGTTCTCACGATACAATCCAACTCAGAATATTTCATCAGCGGGATGCTGACCTTCTTTATATTCTATGTTTAATGGCTGTAGCAAGCCATAATCTTTTTTTCTTTTATACTCTTCTTGAAAAGAGTTATCTTTTACAAAATGAAATGGAACACCAAATACTTCTTCAAATGGTTTTAAATATGTTTCCCATTTCTTATACCTTTCTTTATAAGCGACTAGTTTTGTGTTATAGTTATCACTATAAAATCCCTTTTCATCATATGTAGGATTACCAGGCGGCTCGGGAGGGAAACCACCTGGTTTTATTAGTTTCTGTCTCACAGGACAGTCCTTAACATAATAACAATCCAATATATGTTTAGTAAGCCTACACCTAGTATTGCTAGCCACAATAATAAGTTAGACCATCGTATTTTATTTATCATATACAGCTCCTTAATAGTAATAATATACCATATAATGCTGCTAATAACAAAATACCTACTAATATACCTTCTAGTAATGCAAATAAGTTATTCATATAGCCTCCTAGTTATGATGTTTACAGGTTGGTATAACTCTGTCTACTTGATTTTGAGCTGCAATTATATCTATACCAGCTGATAAATTTCGCTTATTACCATAAGTAGTCATCTTTTTACCACACTGTTTACATTTTATTTTAATCAATTTCATTTATTCTCCTTTTTTTAATTTATATGCGCCTAGTAGTAGCTACTACGTTAACGTAATATCAGAATATATGCCGCCTCGGCTTTTTAAGTACATGGTTAGCATGACTCTCTTCTATTTAGTAACTACTACTAGCTGTTTTATGCGCATTTGTTTACACGTTTCATGTTTATCTATACTTAGATTTATTGTACCACAACCAATATAGTTGTCGTTTAGACATATTTTTAAACTTACTAATGTCTTCCTTGGGCCACCTATTGGTAGCCCAAAGAATTAACATTCTTCTGTTACTAGGAACATATTTACTTACCATTCTATATCGTCCTCTATAGCCTGTTCCTTTATTTTAGCTTCTACTAACTCTTGTTCACGCTTCCATTGATATTTTTCATCACGTATCGATTCTTTTTCTTCTACAGCTACTTCCATACCTAATCTATCAGCTTCTATATGTCCTAAGTCACGTATTTCTTTTAAGATACCCTCATTAACATGTTTTTCAAGGTTATTAACTCTTTCCTCAAACTTGCTATTTAAATTATCAATCCTTATATTTATTACTTCAGGATGACTTTGAAGATATGTTTCTATACCACTTGGTTTATGATATTCTTCAAGTTTATCAAGTCTTTCAGTAACTGTATCAGGATTAAGTGTGATAGGATTTAAGTTGTTAATATCTTTATTTACCGCTTTATTAAAACTATGTTGGTCTTCAAGACTCTTCATGTATTCTTGATGATTTCTATTTATCCTATTACTTAAACCTTGAGCCAAGTCTTCAATGCTACTACTTAACATGTCTATCTGTGATTGATAGTTATCATGTTTGTGAGTAGAATCATTAATTTCTACGTAACCCATATCTTCATGATATTGTTTCATAGCTACGTAATCTTTATAGATAGATACAGCTTTAAATGGTGCTATAATAACCCTGACTAGGCCATATAAGCAATATTCTACTGTTTCTATTATAAGGTTTATGAATGATTTTACTTTGTTAATTAACATAGTTTTCCTTTCCTTTTTTGACTTTATGTGTATTAATACACTTGATAGTGTGTGTGTGGTTAAGTAGAGTAAAAAGGTAAAGACTCAAAAGAGTCCTTACCTTTTACGATTATTCCCAACCAGAAATGTCAATATGGTTATAATTAACCCATATTGATGGTGGATAAGGATTTCCATTCTTATCAACCGCAGGGCGTTTCCCATCATTTGCATCATAGCTTGCTCTGACTTGCAAATTATTGGCATCTATGTGAGATTGGACAACTTCTAGTTGCTCCTCTTTCACATCACAAATCATGAAGGATTTATTATCCGCCATAGGTTTGGTTTGCAGTAGTTTACCTACTGTTCTACAAAAATCAATGAACTCGTTCATTTTATTTCCTCACTTTCAAGTGTTGTATTAGACGTTATCGTCACGATACGTTTTGCATCGCAAGATGCACGGGGGATAAGAGGCGCCTAAACCGCGAAAAGCTTAATTGCGCTCAGTGCTTGGGGATATAACTAGGTTTAAAATGCGAACACAAGGGTGAATTAACAGTGAGCATTTTCAACGTAGTTAACCCCCACACGGGCGTAATTTCGAGCGGTGTGGTGCACTATATCTCTGACACACCCATTCTACGGCTAATTTTTCAAAAACGGCCTTTTCAACGCGATATAGGGCGATTTATCATAGGTGTAAGTGCTTGTTTTTACTAGGTTTAAAAATTTTTTTAAATTTTTTTTCCAAAACCCTTGACTTTTAGGTCCAAAAAACGTTAAATTTACCAGCCTACCAAGGTATAGTGACTGACTATGTGACTTACAGCAAGACTTGTTACTAGGTTAACTAGACAGCTCCACTGTTTCAATCTATATTAAACCCGCAAGTGATGAGTATACACTGGTTAGTGACTAGGTTAGTGACTAAGCAAAGAAATAATTTGGATATTTGATAGTTATTTAGTATATTATACCTAAAAATTTACAACAATTAACCGAAATGGGGAAAAATGAGTGATTTAATAATAAAAAATGCTGGTACAGAGCAAACGCAAACTGAGCATGGACCAGTAAATCCTGAAGTAAAGTTAGGACAAGCAGGTTCTTGTTTAGTAGCTGGTACTGATGCTGTAACTTGTAAGAATGGCGTATTCGCAGCTATTACTATGCTAGAAAACACAGAGTTTACTGCACTTACTGCTGAAGATAATACTAAATTTGTTAATACTGCTAGTGCACAAACAGCTATTTCTACTGCTAATACTGCTACTTCAGCTTCTGAAACGTTTCCTAAAGGCGTAACTATATACGGTAGATGGACTTCATTTACACTTGCTTCAGGCCTTGTAATGGCATACAGAGGATAAATTGAGTACTCTAGGATTAGGCAATAGTATA
>Ga0098074_1000446_pt1 | contig 28388 bp, 27 predicted proteins | sample 32_taG_FD_75064 | JGI IMG/M metagenome (GOLD analysis project Ga0098074, IMG submission 75064) | Marine viral communities from the Gulf of Mexico - 32_GoM_OMZ_CsCl metaG | ecosystem: Environmental > Aquatic > Marine > Oceanic | place: Atlantic Ocean: Gulf of Mexico | collected 2015-07-12
AGCGCATCGAGGCTGTCGAACTTGGCCTCGCCGCGCAGGAAATGGTGGAAGGCCACCTCGATCTCCTGCCCGTAGAGATCGCCGGAGAAATCGAAGAAATAGGGCTCGAGCAATTCTTTGGGCGGATCGAATTGCGGGCGCACGCCGATATTGGCCGCACCCTTCAACTCCTGCCCGGTGGCGAGCACGCGGCCCGTGACGGCATAGATACCGTATTTGGGGCGCAGATAGTGCTCAACGGGCAGATTTGCGGTGGGATAGCCGATCTCGCGCCCGCGTTTGTCGCCATGCTGGACCACGCCGCGGATCGCGAAGGGGCGGGTCAGCAGCCGTGCGGCTTCCTGCGGGTCGCCATTGCGCAGGGCGTCGCGCACGCGGCTGGACGATACCGGCGCGCCTTGGTCCATCACCGGCGGCACTGCCCGCGCGGCCATGCCGATATCCTTGCCCAGGCTGACGAGCTTGGCGAAATTGCCGCCCCGCGCCTTTCCGAAGGTAAAGTCCTCGCCGGTGACCACTCCGGTAGCGCCCAAATGGTCGCCGAGCAGCTGCTGGACGAAATCTTCCGCCGTGGTGCTCGCCAGCGCGCCATCGAAATGGAACACCAGCATCGCGGTTGCCCCCGCTGCGAGGTAGAGTTCCTGCCGCTGTTCGAGCGTGGTCAGGCGGAAAGGCGCGGCATCGGGCTTGAAGTGACGCACCGGATGCGGATCGAACGTCGCAATGATCGACGGCCGGCCTTCTGCGCGCGCCCAGCGAATCGCCTCGCCCGCCACCGCCTGGTGGCCCAGGTGGAAGCCATCGAAATTGCCCAGCGCGATGATCGCGCCGCGCAGGCTTTCGGGCAGCGTCTCGCGGTGGTCGAGAAACCTCATGCCGCGCGCTCCAGGGTCACGAAGCTGTAGGCCGGGGTGTCCCCATCGGCGGCAAAATCCTCCCGCCCGCATATGGTCCATTCGGGACCCGGCGGCTTCATGAAGGTATCGCCGTCGAATTCGGCATGGATTTCGGTCAGCTCGATCCGGTCGGCATGCGCCATGAACACGTCGTAGATCGCGGCGCCGCCGATTACGGCCACGTCGCCTTCACCGGCGAGCGCGAGCGCTTCCTCGACCGAGCGGGCAATCTCGGCACCGCTCGTATCCCACCGTTCGCGCCGGGTCAGCACGATATGGCGGCGGCCGGGCAACAGGCCGGGCAGGCTCTCGAATGTCTTGCGCCCCATGATCATCGGCTTGCCCATCGTCAGCGCCTTGAACCGCTTGAGGTCCGCAGGCAGGTGCCAGGGCAGGGCGCCATCCTTGCCGATGCACCCATTGGCGGCGCGCGCATAGATCAGGAACAGGCTCATCGCACGAGACGGGTGACGTGACCCATCTTGCGTCCTGCTCGTACCTCGGCCTTGCCATAGTCGTGCAGATGGGTGTCGGCCGTGTCGAGCTGCGCGTATGCGTCCCGAATGTCGGCGCCGATGATATTGGTCATGGTAACGCTCTTCGCGACCGTGTCCGTGTCGCCGAGAGGCAGGCCGGCGACCGCGCGGATGTGGTTTTCGAACTGGCTCGTGGCCGCGCCCTCGATGCTCCAGTGCCCCGAATTGTGCACGCGCGGCGCCATTTCGTTGAACACCGGGCCCGCAGCAGTGGCAAAGAATTCGAGTGTGAGGACGCCAACGTAATCGAGCGCGTCGGCAACCTGCCGCGCCAGATCCCGCGCCGGTGCGACCTGATCCGCGATCGGCTGTCCGGCGGGCAGCGCGGAAGTCGCCAGAATGCCGTCGTCATGCGTGTTGCGGGTCGAATCCCAGAACCGGATCGCCCCGTCCTGGCCGCGCACGAGGATGACCGAGAACTCGGCCTCGAATTCGACGAACGCTTCGTAGATCAATGGCAGGTCGGGCAGGTTCAGCCCCTCGATATCGCGCGCCGAAGTGATCCGCCACTGGCCCTTGCCGTCGTAACCATCACGGCGGGTCTTAAGGATGCCGGGCACGCCCAGTCGCTCCACCGCCCGGTCGAGATCTGCGCGCCCGTCGACGCAGGCATGGGCAGCAGCCGTACCGCCAAGTCCCTCGACGAAGCGTTTCTCGCTCAGCCGGTCCTGCGCGGTTTCCAGCGCACGCGGATGGGGGAAGATGCGGCCCTCGGGCATGGCCTGCGCGGTGGCTACGGGGACGTTCTCGAATTCCCACGTCACCACATCGCATTGTGCGGCGAAGGCGGCGAGCGCCGCCGTATCGTCCCATTTGTTGGCGAAGACATCACCGCATACCTGTTCTGCCACGGTGTCGCCCTCGGGTGCATAGGCGATGCAGCGATAGCCGAGCTGTGCAGCGCTCATGGCCATCATCCGGCCCAGCTGGCCGCCGCCAAGAATGCCGATCGTGCCGCCGCGCTTCAGCATCAGTCGACGGGGCGCTCGGTCACCGCCGCGCTGCGCGCTGCGCGCCAGTCCTGCAGCCGCTGCGACAGGTCGGGGTCGTGGTTGGCGAGGATCGCCGCAGCAAGCAGGCCTGCATTGGTGGCCCCGGCCTTGCCGATCGCCAGCGTTCCCACGGGGACCCCGGCCGGCATCTGCACGATCGAGAGCAGGCTGTCCTCGCCCGACAGCGCCCGCGATTGGACCGGTACACCGAGCACGGGGACATGCGTCAGCGCGGCGATCATGCCGGGCAGATGCGCCGCCCCGCCGGCGCCGGCGATGATGACTTCGAAACCGTCTGCTGCCGCACGCTTGGCGAATTCATACATCCGGTCGGGCGTGCGATGCGCGGAGACGATGCGCACATCGGTGGCGACGCCAAGTTCGCCGAGCACTTCGTCGGCGCAGGTCATGGTTTCCCAATCGGACTGGCTGCCCATGACGATCGCAACCTTGGCGTTCCCCGGGGCAGTCATCTCAGCTGTCCTTCAGGTAATAGCGTTCGCCGGTCACCTGCGTGCCGTCGAATTCATAGATGATCGGCTGGCCGGTGGGTATCTCGAGCCCGGTGATCTCGTCATCCGAAATGTTCGACAGGTGCTTGACCAGCGCGCGCAGCGAATTGCCATGTGCGGAAATGATCACCGTCTCGCCCTGGCCCAGCCGGGGCAGGATCGCTTCTTCCCAATAGGGCAGCACGCGTTCGATCGTGAGCTTGAGGCTTTCGGTACGCGGCACGTCGATCCCGGCGTATCGCGGATCGTCGGACAGGTCGAACTCGCTGCCTTGTTCGAGCTCGGGCGGCGGAATGTCGAAACTGCGGCGCCAGATATGCACCTGTTCGTCGCCGTGCTTGTCGCGGGTCTCCTGCTTGTTGAGCCCGGTCAGCCCGCCATAGTGGCGTTCGTTGAGATGCCAGTCGCGCGTTACCGGGATCCACAGCCGGTCGCATGCTTCCAGCGCAAGGTTGAGCGTCTTGATCGCGCGTTTCTGAACGCTGGTGAAGGCAAGCGTCGGCAAAACGCCCTTCGCCAGCATCAATTCGCCCGCTTCGCGCGCTTCGGTCTCGCCCTTTTCGGTCAGGTCGACATCCCACCAGCCGGTAAAGCGGTTGGCGAGGTTCCACTCGCTTTGCCCGTGACGGACGAGGATCAGCTTGGACACTGGGAGCTCCCGTAATTCCCCTAGGAGCAAGGCGCGTTAGCTGCCCGCATCGCCCTTGGAAAGGGGGTGGTCGTCCGATTCGCGGATTTCGCGCGCCTGGCCCTTGCGGCGGCGCAGGTTCTCGCGAAGTTTCGCGGCGAGGCGCTCTTCGCGGCTCAACTTGTCGTCTGGGCTGTCCATGACGCAAGCTTTCGCCAATTTTGCCGCTCCGCTCAAGCGAAGGTTGACTTATGCTGCGCGTCTGCCATTAGCGCGCGCCTCCACCCCGACGGCATTTCCGGGGCGAGATGTGCTGCTGTAGCTCAGTGGTAGAGCGCACCCTTGGTAAGGGTGAGGCCGGGAGTTCAATCCTCCCCAGCAGCACCATTTCCCATATCTTCGTCCCCGGTCCCGGGGGCCGCCCCCGCGTCAGGAGGCCGTTTGCGCATCATGCCGTGCGTTCGGCCTTGTCCGCGGCATTCGTCCCCTTGATCATGCTGCGCATCGCCTCCCACTGCTCGTCGCCCATGTCCTTGAGCGCGCCGTAGAAGGTTCCGCCGGTCGCCTGGTACCCGGCGCCGTCGATGGCGATGGTCTGACCGTTGAGCCATTCGGCACCCGGTCCCATCAGGAACACTGCCAGATTGGCCAGTTCGTGCATTTCGCCGTGGCGGCCCATCGGATTGGTGTCTTCATGCGCATTGCCACCGCGACCGCCGGGTGACAGCCGCGCGCTCATCCCGTCGGTGGGAAACAGCCCCGGGGCGATCGCGTTGAAGCGCAATCCGTGGCGTCCCCATTCGACCGCCAGGCTCTGGGTCATCGCGTTGAGACCGGCCTTGCTCATCGCGCTGGGGAGCACGAAGGGTCCGCCGTTCCAAATCCAGGTGGTGAGGATCGACAGGAAGCTTGCGCGCCGTCCTTCGGCGATCAGCCGTTTGCCGATGTCGAGCGTGACATAGAAACTGCCCCGAAAGACGATATCGCTGATGGCGTTGAAACCGCCGACCGACAGGTCCTCGGTGCGGCTGATGAAGTTGCCCGCCGCATTGTTGACCACGCCGGTCAGGGGACCGTGGCTCCAGATCGTATCGACCATGGAATGAATCGCGTCCGGGTCGCGGATGTCACAGGCATGGCCGTGAACCGTTCCGCCGTGCCGTTGCATGAGTTCACTCGCCGTGTCGTCGAGCTTGCCCTGTCGCCGTCCGCAAATATGCACCGCGGCGCCGAGCTTGAGGAAGGCTTCGGCCATTTCGCGGCCCAGCCCGGTGCCACCCCCGGTTATCAGGATGCGCTCGCCTTCCATCAGGTCGTCGCGGAACATCAGTTTGGAAATATCCATGCCTCTCCCTTTCCGTTTTGTACGGCATAGCGCACCCGGACCGCGAAACCAGATTGAATAGCCCCACTGTATTGCCTAACTAGAACGCCATGGATGCCGCCGACGACCTCACCCCGCTCGACCCCGCCTACAAGACGCTGCTGCGCGTCCAGCTGGCGATCGCCGCGCTGATCTTGCTGGCGGCAGCCACGATCGCGGAAGTGGCCATCCCGGGATGGACCGGGGTGGTCTGGCTCCCCGCTCTGGCGGTGGCGGCCTATGCGCTGATCCGCGTACCGCTGCGGCGCTATCATGCGCGCGGCTATTCTCTCGCCGGAGAACGGTTGCGCGTGGTCCGCGGCGTGATCTTCCGCTCCGATACCGTGGTGCCCTTCGGCCGCGTCCAGCATATCGATGTCGGCCAGGGACCGCTGGAACGCGTCTTCTATCTCGCCACGCTCACGGTGCACACGGCGGGCACGCACAACGCTTCGGTTGCGCTGCCCGGGCTCAGCCATGGCGACGCGGTGGCCATGCGCGAGGAAATCCGCGCTGCGATCAGGCGCGACACGCGGTGAACGAAGAGGCCGGGAACGACGCGCTCAGAACCGATCCCCGCACCTTCGCGGTGCGCGCGATCGCGATGCTTGGTCAGCTGGTCCTGCCGATAATCGTCGGCGCTTTCGCCATCCTCGATAAAGGCGATCTGGGCGACTTGCTGCTGTATTTCGTGCCGCTGGTGCTGGTGGCGGGCGGAGGCAACCTCCTGTTCGCCTATCTGCGCTGGACCCGGCTGACCTATGCCGTAGGGGACACCGATATCCGGGTGGAAAGCGGCGTTCTGTCGCGCGCGGCACGGTCCGTTCCTTACGAACGGATCCAGGACGTCAGCCTCGAGCAGAAGCCGCTGCCCCGGCTGTTCGGACTGGTCGAGGTGCGTTTCGAAACCGGCGCGGGCGGTGGTGACGACCTGTCGCTCGCCTATCTGCGCGAAAGCGAGGGTGAACGACTGCGCGAACTGGTGCGTTCGCGCCGCGAAGGGACGGTAGCTTCCGCTGCGCCCACCGACGAGGACGAACTTGCCGAGGCCAACACTGCGCATCTGCTGTACGCCATGTCGCCCAGGCGGGTCGTCACTTTCGGTCTGTTCGAATTCTCGCTGGTGGTCGTCGCGGTCGCGGCAGGCGTGGCGCAGCAGTTCGATTTCCTGCTCCCCTTCGAAATCTGGGACTGGCGCGGCTGGCGCGACATTTCGGATTGGCGGGCCTGGGGCGACCAGCTTTCCGGCCCTGGCGCATGGTTCGCGGGTTTGGGGATCCACGCACAGGTCCTGGGCGCCCTGATCGCGGCCCTGGCGTTGCTTCTGATCGGCGTGGCGAGCGGAGTGGTGCGGACGGTCTTGCGCGAATGGGGGTTCCGGCTGGAACGAACCGACAAGGGTCTGCGGCGGCGGCGCGGGCTGTTGACGCGAACCGATCTGGTCATGCCGACCCACCGGATCCAGGCGCTGCGGGTGCGGACGGGAATGGTGCGGCGCCTGTTCGGCTTCCATGCGCTCAAGGCTGTCAGCCTTGCGAGCGATAGTGGATCCGCGAATCACGACGCCGTCCCCTTCGGACGGATGGATGAAATTGCGCGCGTCGTAAGCGAAACGGGGTTCGCGCTGCCTGACGAAAGCTCCGACTGGCATCGCTGGGCACCGGCCCACCGAATCGATGCCTTCCTGTTGGGGCTGGCGGCGATGCTTGTCCTGTCCGGGATAGCCCTAGCCTTGGGGCACTGGAAGCTGGCGATCGTGCCAACCATTCTCGGTGGCGGAGCGATTGCGTTCGACCAGTTCCTTACCTGGCACTGGACTCGCCATGCGCTCGATCGTGATCGGCTCTATACCCGGCGCGGATGGCTGGCGCCCGGCATGACCATCGCCGCGCGGCATAAACTGCAATCGGTCGAGCTGGTGCAGCATCCGCTAGCCCGGCTTCGCGGTTATGCCGATGTCCGCTTTGGGCTGGCCGGCGGGAATTTGCGGCTGCGCGGGCTGTCGGTGGCAGAAGCGGAGCGGGTGCGGGTAGCAGTGCTCGACAGCATGGCTGCGAACGACTTTTCACAGATCGGTGAGGCCACGCCGACCGGCTGCTAGGCGCGCAGCGGCTCCCATTCGGGATGCTGATCGAATTGCGCGGCGACGTAAGAGCAGCTGGGAATGATCTTGAAGCCTTCGCGCCGGGCATCGCGCACCAGCGCATCCACCAGCCGCCCGGCGATTCCCTGTCCGCGAAGTTCCGGCGGCACAATCGTGTGCTCGGCATCGCGGGCACCGCCGCGCTGCGTCCATGTGAGCTTCCCGGCCGCATCGCCCGAGCCGATGCTTACCAGATATTCGCCATGAGTGGTGTGATCGTGGCGTTCGATTACAATTTCGTCGTTGTCCATGTCCGAAAGTTTCCCTTCTGGGCAAGCAACGTTCCCCTGTCTAAGGGGTTCCGATGCTGTTTCTCTCCGACAATGCAGCCGCAGTGCACCCTGCAGTCTGGGACGCCCTCAAGGCCGCCGACGAGCCCGATTCGCCCTATGACGGCGACAGGTGGAGCGCGGCGCTGGACGACCGGTTTTCGCAGCTGTTCGGCCGCCCATGCACGGTACTCTGGGCAGGCACCGGGACCGCAGCGAACTGCCTCGCGCTCGCCACCATGGTCCCGCCCCACGGAGCGGTGGTCTGCCATGAAGAAGCGCATATCGAAATGGACGAAGGCGGCGCGCCGGGCTTTTACCTCCACGGGGCCAAGCTGATTCTGGCCGAAGGCACAGGTGCCAAGCTGACACCGAAGGCCATTCGCGCAGCGGTCGATCCGATCCGCAAGGATGTCCACCAGGTTCAACCGCATGCGATCTCGATCACGCAGCCGAGCGAATATGGCTGCGTCTACCGACCGGATGAAATCGCCGCGATCGCCGAACTGGCGCGCGAACGCGGGCTTGGCCTGCACATGGACGGCGCACGGTTCGGCAATGCGGTCGCGTTCCTCGATTGCGCGCCCGGGGACGCGGTCGGAGCGGCCGACGCGCTCAGTTTCGGTTTTATCAAGAACGGCGGAATGAGCGCCGAGGCGATCGTATTCTTCGATCAGGAGCTCGCCGATGTCGCGCGCTATCGCCGCAAGCGGGCAGGGCACCTCCAGTCGAAGGGACGCTTTCTCGCCGCGCAACTCCACGCCATGCTCGAGCGGGACGTCTGGCTGGACAATGCCCGGCACGCCAATGCCGCCGCGCAGGAGATCGCACGCGCGTGCGAAACGCGGCTGATGCATCCGGTCGAAGCCAATGAAGTGTTCGTTCGCTGCACAGCTGACGAGCGTGATGTGCTTCGCGAAAAAGGCTTCGGCTTTTACGACTGGGGTGCAGATGCGGCGCGCTTCGTCACGGCCTGGAACACGCGCGACGCCGACGCCGCCGCGCTGGCACGGGCCATCGCCAGCCTATGAGCGCGCCTGCCGAGGCCGAGAGCCTGTTTACCCCGCGCAATTTCATCGCCTTCGTGATTGTCAGCCTGATCTGGGGCGGCACCTGGCTGGTCATTCGCGACCAGATCGCCAGCGTACCGGCGAGCTGGTCGATCTCATACCGCTTCGTAATCGCCGCGCTGGGCATGTTCGCGCTTGCCGCCCTGCGCCGCGAACCGCTGCTGCTGGTCCCGGGGGGGATGCGCTGGGCGGCCTTGCTCGGCCTCTTCCAGTTCACGCTCAACTTCGCGTTCGTCTACAATGCCGAAGCCTATATCACCTCGGGCCTGGTCGCAGTGATGTTCGCCTTGCTGGTGGTGCCTAATGCCGTTCTGGGCCGGATCTTCCTGCACCAACCCATCACCGGTGCATTCGTGCTCGGGTCGCTGATTGCGGCGATCGGTGTCGCGCTGCTGTTCGCACATGAATGGCGTTCTTCGCCGGCAACACTGCAACAGGTGCTGCTCGGGGCCGGCCTGACGGTTGGCGGTATCCTTTCGGCCAGCGCTGCCAATATCACGCAGGCAATGGAGGGCGCGAAAAAGCAGCCTTTCCTCGCGCTCCTGGCATGGGCGATGACGATCGGCGTGCTGATCAACACCGTCTTTGCGCTGGCGACGGCAGGCCCGCCCCAATTCGATCCTCGACCATCCTATACGATGGGGATCCTGTTTCTCGGCCTCGCCGGATCGGTCGTCACCTTCCCGCTTTATTACGGCCTCGTCCGCAAGGTCGGGGCGGGGAAGGCGGCTTACAGCTCGGTGATCGTCCCGGTTGTGGCCATGATCCTCTCGACGCTGTTCGAAGGGTTCGTCTGGGGACCGTTGCCGGCCGCCGGGGCAGTCGTCACGCTGATCGGTATGGTCGTGGCCATGCGGGGCCGGGCAACCGCACCACCGCGGCGGGCTACGCCCGAGCCATAATCGTCGCGAGCCCTTCGCGATAGGTCGGGAAGGCGGGTTCCCAGCCAAGTACGCGTTTCGCCTTGCCATTGGCGACGCGTCGGTTCTCGGCGTAGAAACCGCGCGCCATCGGCGACAGCCCTGCATCCTCGATGCTTTGCAGCGGCGGCGGCGCCTGGCCCAGCAGGCGGCAGGCTTCTTCGATGACAGTGTTCTGGCTCGTGGGCAGATCGTCCGCCAGATTATAGGCGCCCGCTGGTGCATCGCGGCCAACCGCAGCGATCACGCCCGCCACGATATCCGCCACGTGAACGCGGCTGAAAACCTGCCCCGGAAGATCTATGCGGTGCGCCTTGCCCTGTTCGATCCGGTCGAATGCGCTACGACCCGGGCCGTAGATGCCGGGAAGACGGAACACACGCGCGCCGGCATCCAGCCAGCGCGAATCGCATTCCGCCCGTGCGCTGCGCCGCCCGCCGCCGGTGGGGGAAGCCTCGTCGACCCAAGCCCCCTGCGCATCACCATAGACCCCCGTCGACGACAGATAGCCCAGCCACCGGTCGCCGATCAGGTCGCCATAGCGGTCGAGCACCGGATCGCTTCCTTCGCTGGGCGGAACGCTGCTCAGGACATGGGTGGCGGCATCCACAGCCTGCGCGACGGCGGTGCGGTCGTCGAACGCCAGATTGCCCGCGCTGCCGGTAGCATCGACATGCCAGCCCCTGCCGCGCAGCGCATCGGCGATCCGTGTCGCGGTATAGCCGAGGCCGAAGATCAGCAGGCGAGCCATGCCACGCCGTAACCAAACGCTTGCCTGGTGGACCGCGTGCAAAGGGCACTCGGAGCAGCACGGAGCGGGGCGGAAATGTCGCGGCTGATATTGGCCGCAGAAAAGAGGTCGAACACGAGGGTCATGCGAGGTCGCTGGCTGGGGCAGGCCAGCGGCGCTGTCAATCGCTGCAATCGGCGCAGCGCCTTGTGAACGCAATGTCTCGACGGACGTTGCAAGGAGTGACAGATCAAGAAGCTACGCATTCGACAGGAATTCCATGGATATCGCGCGCACTCCCGCAACCCCCGACGGCAATCCCGAAATGGCCGACGCCGCCATCCAGCCAAAGGCCCCGCCCGAAATCCGCCGCGAGGATTACAAGCCCTTTCCCTGGCTGGTTCCGACCATCCGCCTGACGTTCGATCTCGCATTGGATAAAACGCGAGTTACCGCAAGACTGGAGATCGAACGCAATCCGGCGGCTGAAGCGGAGCGGACCATCCGCCTGAACGGCGACGGGCTCCAGCTCGAGTTCCTATCGTGCGACGGCGACGAAAGTACCGATTACCGGATGGATGGCGAAGATCTGCTGGTGACGCTTCCCGGCGAACGCCACTCGCTCGAGATCGTCACCGTCATCGATCCGTCGGCCAATTCGCAACTGATGGGGCTGTACGCTTCGGGCGGAATGCTGTGCACGCAATGCGAAGCCGAGGGGTTCCGCCGGATCACCTTCTTCCCCGACCGGCCCGATGTGCTGAGCACCTATACCGTCCGGATGAGCGGGCCCAAAGCCCTGTTTCCTGTCCTGCTCTGCAACGGCAATCGGACGGATCAGGGCGAGGAAGGCGATACGCACTGGGCCGAATGGCACGATCCGTGGCCCAAGCCGTCCTATCTCTTCGCACTCGTCGCCGGCGATCTTGTCGCCCGCAGCGACAGCTTCACGACCATGAACGGCCGCAAGGTGGAGCTCAACGTCTATGTCCGCGACGGCGATCTCGACCGGACCGAGCACGCGATGGAAAGCCTCAAGCGCTCGATGCGCTGGGATGAGGAGGTCTTCGGACGCGAATACGATCTCGACCTGTTCAACATCGTCGCCGTATCCGATTTCAACATGGGGGCGATGGAGAACAAGGGCCTCAACATCTTCAACACCAAATACGTCCTTGCCGACCCCGAGACCGCCACCGATGGCGATTACGACGGGATCGAAGGCGTAATCGGCCACGAGTATTTCCACAACTGGTCGGGCAATAGGGTAACCTGCCGCGACTGGTTCCAGCTGAGCCTGAAGGAAGGCTTCACGGTACTGCGCGACCAGCTGTTCAGCGCGCAAATGGGCAGCGCGCCGGTCAAGCGGATCGAGGATGTGCGCGTGTTGCGCGGTGTGCAGTTTCCCGAGGATTCGGGGCCGCTGGCTCATCCGATCCGTCCGGATTCGTATCGCGAAATCAGCAATTTCTACACTGCCACTGTCTATAACAAGGGCGCCGAGGTCATTCGCATGATGCGGACGATGGCAGGCGAGGAAGCCTTCCGCCGCGGCACCGATCTCTACTTCGAGCGCCACGATGGCGAAGCGGCGACCTGCGAGGACTTCGTTCGCGCGATGGAGGAGGGCGCCGATCTGGATCTTGCGCAGTTCCGGCTATGGTACTCGCAGGCCGGGACCCCCAAGGTTGCCGCGCGGCTGACACATGAAGGCCAGACCGCTACGCTCACGCTGACGCAAACCGTACCTGCGACGCCAGGCCAGCCCGACAAGCAGCCGATGCCTATCCCGCTCAGCCTGGCGTTGTTCGACCGTGAGAGTGGCAATCACGCGGGTGAAGAACTGGTAGTGCTCGATAGCGAGACCGCGCAATTTTCCTTCGACGGCTTTGCGACAAGACCCGTGCTCTCGATCAATCGCGGCTTTTCGGCGCCGGTCTCCATCGACCGTGATGTTCCGCGCGACGAACTCGTCTTCCTCGCCGCGCGCGACGACGATCCCTTCGCGCGGTACGAAGCGATGCAGGAACTGATGACAGGCTATCTTGTCGGCAGCGTCTCGGGCGAGCTCGACGATGCCGAGCGCGACGCTGCGCGCGGCGATATCGCGCAGGCGATGCGCGCAGTGATCGAGGATAGCGCGCTCGACGATCTGATGCGCGGCGAACTGATGGTTATGCCGAGCCAGGCGTACATAGCGGAACAGATGCTGATCGCCGATCCGGGCAGTATCCAGGCCGCTCGCGAAGCGCTCAAGGCGGACGTAGCCACACGGCTCGCCGATCCTCTCCATGCGCTTTACGAAAGAGCCGCCCAAGTGCCCTTTGCGCTCGATGCCGAGGCGAAGGGCGCGCGCAAGGTCAAGACGCTGGCGCTATCCTATGCCGCTGCCGGCGATCCGGCCACCGCATCCGGTCTTGCGGCGCGGCAATACGACCGCGAGGACAATATGACCGATCGGCAGGGCGCGCTGATGGTGCTGGCCGGGCTCGACAGTGCGGAACGCACCGGCCGGCTGCTCGACTTCTACAATCGATACCAGGGCAACGCACTGGTGATCGACAAGTGGTTCGCGCTGCAGGCCAGTTCGCTTCATCCCCACGCGATCGACCATGTGAAGTCCTTGCGCGAACATGAGGATTTCGCGCTGCGCAATCCGAATCGCGTGCGGTCGCTCTACATGGCCTTCGCCAGCAACCCCGGCGCGTTCCATTCTGCCGATGGCGAGGGCTATCGCATGCTCGCCGATCTGATCCTCGAACTCGATCCGATCAATGCGCAAACCGCTGCCCGGTTCGTTCCCGCGCTGGGGCGCTGGCGCCGGATCGAGGAAGGCCGCGCGCAGTTGATGCGCGAAGCGCTCCAGCGGATTGCCGAAGCGCCGAAGTTGTCGCGTGATACATATGAACAGGTTACCCGTTCGCTGGGCTAGTACGATGCGCGACTATCTTACGGCTTCCTCGCTGGGCGATATCCCTCATGGGTTCTCCAGCTCGGCGGGCCTTGGCGCGGACCAGGTTCTTCCCGGCGCCGCGCTTGTCCGCGTCAGGCAGGTCCATTCCGCGACGGTCGTGACCGCTTGCGATGCCTGGGAAGAGCCTCCCGAAGCCGATGCAATCGTCACGAACCGGCCTGCCCTTGCGCTGGGTATCGTTACCGCGGACTGCGCGCCGGTGCTGCTCGCCGATCCGGCGGCGCGCGTCATCGGCGCGGCGCATGCCGGGTGGCGGGGTGCGTTGGCTGGCGTGCTTGGCAACACGGTAGCTGCGATGGAAACCCTCGGCGCAAGCCGCGGGGCTATCCGGGCGGCCATCGGGCCGACAATTGCGCAGGCCAGCTACGAGGTCGACGCCGCGTTTCGGGACCATTTCACGCCCGCCGATGCCCGCTTCTTCACGCCCGGCCGCGCTGGACATTGGCAGTTCGACCTGCCGGCCTATGCGGCCCAGCGCTTGCGCGAGGCAGGCGTCACCCGGATCGACGACGTGCGACAGGATACCTACACGCAGCCAGAGCGGTTTCATTCCTATCGCCGCGCCGGGCACCGGGGCGAGGAAACTGCCGGCCGCCAGCTCAGCATCATCGCGCTTGGCCGATAGAGCCAATCGCCGGTGCCGGGCCGGAACGGGCCTCGGTTGCACGCGACTGCATAAAGCTTGCCAAAATGGCGGTTGGCAACCCGCCGCAGAGCGGCTAGAGGCGCGTCCAAACCGGGCACATATGGGGCTTTTGCGGTCGCGTTATCTATGTCGTGTGCGCCGGCTTACCACCTCACCCGGTCGATAAATTCGCACAGCGCGTCTCCGGGTCCAGGCCCGGGGCGCAGGTACAAGGCAGGCAAGGCAAAGCGCTGATGGCAGACACGGCTGCAACCGCAACTCCCGAAACGGCAGGCGACACCGCCGATGGCATTCGCCGCCGCGATTTCCTCGACATCGCTGCGGTAAGCGCGGCAGGTATCGGCGGCCTAGCGGTCGTCTATCCGCTGGTTACTCAGATGGCACCGTCGAAGGACGTGCTCGCGGCCAGCTCGACCGAGGTCGACGTTTCGGCGATCGAGCCGGGGCAGGCGATCAAGGCCGTCTTCCGCAAGCAGCCGCTGTTCATCCGCCGGCTTACCCCGGCCGAAGTCGCCGCCGCCAATGCGACGCCGGCAGGCTCGCTTCGCGATCCGGCATCGCTCGCCGATCGGACGAAGGAAGGGCATGAGGACATGCTCGTCACCATGGGTGTATGCACCCACCTCGGCTGCGTCCCGCTCGGGGCGGCCGAAGGCGAAGTGAAGGGCGAATTCGGCGGGTATTTCTGCCCCTGCCACGGTTCGCACTACGACACCGCGGGCCGTATCCGTAAGGGTCCGGCACCGACCAACCTCGAAGTGCCGGAGTACGAGTTCACCTCGGACACCGTCATCCAGGTCGGCTGAGCTTAGAGAGAAGAGACGATACGATGAGCTTTCCCTGGGCCAAGGAATACGCCCCCACCAATGGGGTCACCAAATTCCTCGACGAGAAGTTGCCGCTGCCGCGCCTCGTTTATAACGCTGTCGGCGCAGGTTATCCGGTGCCGCGCAACCTGAGCTATTTCTGGAATTTCGGCGTCCTCGCCGGCTTCTTCCTGGTGGTGCAGATCGTCACCGGTGTGGTTCTGGCGATGCATTATGCCGCCAATGCGCAGGTCGCCTTCGCGACGACCGAGCATATCATGCGTGACGTCAACTGGGGCTGGATGATGCGCTATGCGCACGCCAATGGCGCCAGCTTCTTCTTCATCGTGATCTACCTCCACATCTTCCGCGGCCTGTTCTACAGCTCGTACAAGGCGCCGCGGGAAATGATCTGGCTGCTCGGTGTGGTCATCTTCCTGCTCATGATGGCGACCGCGTTCATGGGTTACGTGCTGCCCTGGGGCCAGATGAGCTTCTGGGGTGCCAAGGTGATCACCGGCCTGTTCGGTGCCATCCCCGTGGTCGGCGAACCGATCCAGGTGTGGCTGCTGGGCGGCTTCGCGCCCGACAATGCCGCGCTCAACCGCTTCTTCAGCCTCCACTTCCTGCTGCCCTTCGTGATTGCGGGTGTCGTCATCCTGCACATCTGGGCGCTGCACATTCCCGGTTCGTCGAACCCGACCGGCGTCGAAGTGAAGAGCGAGAGCGATACGCTCCCGTTCCATCCGTACTACACCGCGAAGGACGGCTTCGGCCTCGGCATCGCACTGCTGCTGTTCTTCACCATGGTGTTCTTCCTGCCCAATGCGCTGGGCCACCCGGACAATTACATCGAAGCCAACCCGCTTTCGACGCCGGCGCACATCGTGCCCGAATGGTACTTCTGGCCGTTCTACGCGATCCTGCGGGCCTTCACCGTCGACTTCCTGTTCTTCCCCGCGAAGCTGCTCGGCGTGATTGCAATGTTCGGCTCGATCCTGGTGTGGTTCATCCTGCCCTGGCTCGACAAGTCGCCCGTGCGCAGCGGCCACTACCGCCCGCTGTTCCGCAAGTTCTTCTGGTTCGGCCTGATCCCCGCGATGGTCGTGCTGTTCATCTGCGGCGGTGCCCCGGCGGAAGAGCCCTATGTGATGCTCAGCCAGATCGCGACGGCGTATTACTTCCTGCACTTCCTCGTGATCCTGCCGATCGTCGGCCAGATCGAGAAGTCCGAACCGCTGCCCTATTCGATCACCGAAGCCGTCCTCGGCTCGGACAAGAAGGCGGTGCTCGGCGAAAACACCACGCCGGCCGTCTAAGCGAGTTACGAGACCAGACATGACCAAGCTTCTCAGCATCCGCCTCGTCGCCATTCTCGTCGGCCTCGGCTTCGCACTGATTGCGCTCTATTCCTTCGTCTTGGGTGCCTATGCCTGGATGACCGAAGAGCCTGCCGGGCACCTTCCCTACGAGGAACCGCGGGATATCGCCTTCTCGTTCGACGGGCCGTTCGGCAAGTGGGACATCCAGCAGCTGCAGCGCGGCTTCAAGGTTTACGACGAGGTTTGTGCGGCATGCCACAGCCTCAAGTTCGTCGCCTTCCGCGACCTCGAGCAGCTTGGCTATGACGAGGGCCAGGTAAAGGCGTTCGCCGCTTCGAAGCAGGTACCGGGTATCGATCCGAACACTGGCGAAGCGACCACGCGCCCCGGCCTTCCGACCGACTACTTCCCCGATCCCTATCCCAACAATGTTGCGGCTGCGGCGGCGAACAACAACGCCATCCCGCCCGACCTGTCGCTGATGACCAAGGCGCGCGGCGACGGCGTGAACTACGTGGCTTCGCTGCTTTCGGGCTATTCCGAGCCGACGGCGGAACTGCTCGCGGAGCATCCCGAAGCCGCTCCGGGACCGGGTCTCTATCACAACCCCTATTTCCCGAACCTCAACCTCGCGATGGCTCCGCCGCTGACCACCACGGGCCAGGTCACCTATGACGACGGGACGGAGGCGACGGTGGAACAGATGTCGACCGATGTCGCGGCCTTCCTCGCCTGGACCGCAGAACCGACCATGGTCCAGCGCAAGCAGACCGGCTGGCCGGTGTTGATCTTCCTGCTCTTCGCTACAGTTCTGGCCTATTTGTCGAAACAGCAGATCTGGGCAGCGGCAAAGCCCAAGAAAGACTGAACCCATTCGGTCTGACGATTTTCGCGCCCCTTGCATCCTGGTGATGCGAGGGGCGTTTCGATTCCGGGGAGGTAGGCCATGACGCCTGACGAAATCAAAGCACTTGTCCGCACGATTCCGGACTTCCCCAAGACGGGTATCCAGTTTCGCGACATCACCACGCTTCTCGGTCATGGCCGCGGTTTTGCTGCAACGGTCGAGTGGCTGACGCAGGCGGTTGCGGGCGCTGAAGCGATTGCAGGCATGGAAGCGCGCGGCTTTATCTTCGGTGCAGCGGTGGCTGCCCGGCTCGAGTTGCCCTTCCTGCCGATCCGCAAGCCGGGTAAATTGCCCTGCGAAGTGATCGGCGTCGAATACGAACTGGAATACGGGCTTGACCGCTTGGAAATGGATCCCGGCGCGGTCGGCGCAGGCCAGCATGTGGCGATCGTCGACGACCTGCTCGCGACCGGGGGCACCGCGGTCGCCGCTACCGAACTCCTCCGCAAGGCCGGTGCGCGTGTCGATCGCGCTGCATTCGTGATCGACCTGCCCGATCTGGGTGGCAATGCGCGCTTGGCCAGCCAGTCGCTCGATGTCCGCGCCTTGATGGCCTTCGATGGCGACTAAGCGTTTCGCGCAGGACTGGATATATTCTGTCCATCGGGCATTAAGGGTACTCGCGCGTTGCGGCGCACCGGTCGGCGGACAGCCGCGCAGCCAGAGAGACCCATGGAACAATCACTAGTCATCGCGATGGTCGGCATGCTGGGCATAGGTGCCCAATGGCTGGCCTGGCGGACGGGTTGGCCGGCCATCGTCCTGATGCTTGCGGCGGGCTTCCTGGCGGGTCCGGTGCTCGGCCTGTTCGATCCCGAACACGCATTCGGCGACCTGCTCGATCCGATGATCGCTATCGGGGTCGCGCTCATCCTGTTCGAAGGCGGGCTCAGCCTCGATTTTCGTGAGCTTCGGCATGCAGGCGAAGGGGTCTGGCGGCTGGTCTTGCTGGGTGGGCCGATCGCTTGGGTGCTTGGTGCATTCGCTGCGCACTCGATCGGCGGTCTCGAATGGCCGGTGGCGATCCTGTTCGCCGGCATCCTGGTAGTCACCGGGCCGACGGTGGTGATGCCGCTGCTGCGCCAATCGTCGGTCAAGGCACGGCCCGCAGCGATCCTCAAGTGGGAAGCCATCGTCAACGACCCCATCGGCGCGCTCTTCGCAGTGGTGTCCTACGAATATTTTCGGGCGGTTACCGAATCGCCTGGTGCCAGCCTGTTCGAAGTCGTCCCGCCGCTGATCATCGCCGCCATCATCGCAGGTCTGATCGGCTATGTTGCGGCCGCGGCGATCGCCTGGGCATTTCCGCGCGGGGCCATTCCCGAATATCTCAAGGTGCCCGTGCTGCTTACCTCGGTCATCGTGGTGTTCGTGCTGTCCAACCAGATCGAGCACGAAGCCGGGCTGGTCGCGGTGACCGTGATGGGCATCGCGCTGGCGAACATGAACGTTTCGTCCCTGCGCAGCATTCATCCGTTCAAGCAGAACATCGCGGTAATCCTTATCGCCGGCATATTCGTCCTGCTTTCGGCCAGCCTCGAATTCGAGGAACTGGCTTATCTCAACTGGAACTTCGGTCTGTTCCTGCTCGCGCTGTTGTTCCTCGTTCGACCCGCAACCATCCTGCTGAGCCTGCTCGGCAGTTCGGTCCCGTGGAACGAACGGCTGTTCCTTTCCTGGATCGCACCGCGCGGTATCGTGCTGGTGGCCATCTCCGGCCTGTTCGCGCTCCGGCTCGAGGATATCGGCTATGACGGTACGGCACTGATCGGGCTCAGCTTCGCGGTGGTGGTCGCCACCATCGTGGCGCACGGTTTCACGATCGATCTCGTCGCGCGCCTGCTCAATCTAAAGGGCAGCAACCGCCCGGGCGTGCTCATCGTCGGGAGCACGCCGTGGACGATCTCGCTTGCGCTTATGATGCAGGAACTCAAGGCGCCCGTGATGGTCGTCGATTCGAGCTGGCAGCGGCTCGCGCTCGCCCGCCAGAAGGGGCTGCCTTTCTACCATGGGGAAATCCTCAATGAGGCGACCGAGCACAATCTCGACCTTACCCCCTATTCAGTGCTGGTGGCGGCAACCGAAAACGAGGCGTACAACGCGCTCGTCTGCAATGAATTCGCTTATGAGATCGGACGCGATACGGTTTTCCAGCTCGGTGATGCGATCGACGACGAGGACCGCCACGCGCTGCCGAGCGGCATCCGCGGCCGCGCTCTGTTCGAGAGCGGCTTCGGCGTCGAAGACGTAAACGAACGGCTCGCGCGGGGTTGGGTGTTCCGCAAGACCAAGCTCTCGGAAGAATTCACCTTTGCCGCAGCGCAGGATCGCTTGCCCGATGCCGCCGCCATGCTGCTGCTGGTGCGCGACAACGGCACGCTGCGCTTCTTCACGCATGCCGCGCGGCCCGAGCCACGGGCAGGCGACGTGATCGTCAGTTTCGCGCCGCCGCAGGAACGCAGCGCTCAGGATGCGGCTGCCAAACGCGATCGCAAACGCAACAAGACCGCCGAACAGGGGGCATGAGATGAAGCACCGTTCCACTCTGACACTGGCGGCCGCCATGGCGGCTACGATGCTTGCAGGCTGCAAGGATGATCAGCCGCAGCCGCCCTCCGATGCCGACGCGCCGCCCGAAAAACGCTCGATCTTCCGGCCCGAGTTCCAGGTCGAGCCAATCGAGAGTTTTGAGCCCAGCGGGTCGCTCGAAACCACTGTGGAGTTCCCCGACGGCACCGAGCTGACCGAAGAAGGCCGCGCAGCGCTCGCCACAGTGCTTGCGTCGCCGCAGAACGAGGAAGGCGGGCTGATCTATCTGCGTGGCCACACCGACAGCGGTGGCAGCGACGAGGCGAATATGCGGGCATCGCTCGCCCGGGCCGAGGCGGTGCGCGACTGGCTGGTCGAAAACGGCGTCGCCGAAGACCGGATCCGCACAATCGCCTTCGGCGAGCAGAACCCCATCGCCCCGAATGCCCGCCCGGACGGTACGCCCGACGAAGACGGCCGTGCGGCCAACCGGCGCGTCGAAATCGAGGTCCTCACGCGCGAACCGCCGACGATCGAGGATGAGCCGACACTGGCCGAAACGCTGGCATCCTCCGCAGAAGAAGAACGCGGTGAAAGCAGCGATACGTCACAATAGCGTGTTGACGCCGAAGCCGCTTCGATGGCATTGGCGCCGCACCCGAGCGGGTATAGCATAGTGGTAATGCTCCAGCCTTCCAAGCTGGCTAGAGGGGTTCGATTCCCCTTACCCGCTCCATCTTTCCTTCGTTTCTATCGCTTGTCCCGGACAGCTTCCGGGAGCGCGGTCACGCCAGCGGCATATTGTCGATCAGCCGGGTCCCGCCGATCCGTGCGGCCACGAACAGCCGGCTGCCTGCCATAGCGCTATCGGCGGGGCTGAGATCGTCGCCGCGGCGTAGTTCGGCATAGTCGATACTGCCAAAGCCCGCGCTGGTCAGTTCCCCCCGCAGGTCATCGAGCACAGTGTTGGACGGCTCGCCCTGCATCAGGCGGGCGATCGCCTGCTTCATGCTGCGTGGCAGTGCCGCAGCGGCAGACCGCTGGTCGGGCGTGAGATAGGCATTGCGGCTCGACATAGCGAGACCATCTGCCTCGCGGATGATGGCAACACCGTGAATCGCATCGCCATGCGGCCGCGTAAGATCGAGGTCGCGCGCCATCCTGCGAATGACTGCCAACTGCTGCCAGTCCTTTTCGCCAAAGAATGCCATGTCCGGGCGAACCTGGTTGAACAGTTTGCAGACGACCGTGGCCACGCCGTCGAAATGCCCGGGGCGATCGCCGCCGCACAGGCCCTCGCTGACGCCCGCGACCGAGATGTTGGTGGCATAGCCCGCCGGATAGACGATGTCGGGAGCAGGCGCCCACAGCAGCGCCACGCCTTCCGTTTCGAGCAATGCGGCGTCCCGTGCGAGCTGCCGCGGGTATGCATCGAGATCTTCGTTTGCGCCAAACTGGCGCGGATTGACGAAGATGGAGACCGCCACATGATCCGCCTTGGCCCGGGCGGCCCTTACCAGGGTCAGATGCCCCTCGTGCAGCGCGCCCATGGTGGGGACCAGCGCAATCGTGCCGCTACCGCCCAGTCTATCGGTGGCAGCCCGCAGGTCATCGAGCGTGTGGACGGTAAGCAGCATTCGTCTCCCGAAAGAAAGGCAATGGAATCGAAAGGGGCGGAGCGACCTGTGCCGTTCCGCCCCTCGCGTGGCAAGATCGCCGCTGTCAGCGTGCGATGGGTGCCGCGGCAGCCGCATCCGTCGGCAGACCGCCTAGCTGGGTCACCAGATCGGTATAGGCATTGAGGTAGGCCAGCACGATGATCTGTCCGATCGCCGTGTTCTCATACCCGCCGAAGCCCCCTGCAGCGCCGCCCCCGCCGCCGAACAAGCCGCCCCCGGCAGCCCAGCCGAGGTCCTTCTTGCGAAAATAGCCTTCGACCAGCGCTTCCTCGACCGTGGTTCGGGCATTCACCAGCGACAGGACGACATTGGCTTCGCCCTTCTTGACGCGAATTCCGCCCACCAGTGCGCCGGCAGTGCGGCCGAACAGGCCGCCGACCACTCCACCGAGCACTCCGCCGCCGCCGCCCGAATTGCTGTTCGCGCTGACAATGTCGGGTTGGAGGAAGTAATCGGCTGTGCGGACCTGGCCCAGGCCGACATTCTGCCCGTCCTGCAATTCGCCCTGTTCCTCCAGCGCGCGTTCCATGGCGCGGCTGCGCATTGCCCGGCCGCGGCTGACCATGGTAAAACAGCCAGAGCGTTGGACAAACACCCGGATGATCTGTTCGGGGCTGCCGAGATTGAGCTCGCGCCACCATTTGTCGTCGGGTTCGACCACTGCAATCGTCCCAAGGTTTTGCGAGCAGCGCGGAATTTCCATGCTCGCCCGCTCCTGCGCCTTGCGGCCCGAGGAGCGCCCCTGCGCAACTACGGGTTCGGCAGCCATGCCGGTCACGCAGAAGAGGGCGAGTGCGGTGTAGATCAGTTTTTTCATATCCTGGGGTTCCTCTAGAATGAGCGTTCGCGGCTGCCGGCTTTGGCCGGTTCTCGCCGGTCTACTGCGACCCAGGCGGCCGCGATTCTAGCAAAGCGGACAATGACCGCTAGTAAGCATCCGTCATTGTGGGAATCGGACACGGCAGGCGGGCGCCACATTGCCGCAGCGCGATGGGTTGGATAGGGACAGTCGCAGTATGAAATTCCCGGCCCCTATTCGATGACCGCCCGTCCCCACCGTATCGTTTTTGCGAATGAAAAGGGCGGCACCGGGAAATCGACCACCGCGGTGCATGTCGCAGTCGCGCTCGCTTTCGGCGGTGCGCGGGTGGCCGCGTTCGATCTCGATCACCGCCAGCGGACCATGTGCCGTTATTTCGAGAACCGTGCGGAGACGATGAAGCGCCGCGGGATCGAACTGCCGACCGCGCAGTGCCATGTGGTCGAGGACCTGGACGAAGCGGGCATGGAAGCGTTGATTGCGGCGGAATCCATCGGCGCCGACTTCGTGATCATCGACACGCCTGGCCGTGATGATCCGCTGGCCCGGCATGCGGCGACCATGTCCGACACGCTGGTCACACCGATGAACGACAGCTTCGTCGACTTCGATCTGATCGGACAGGTCGAAAGCGAGAATTTCAAGGTGCGCAAGCTTTCGTTCTATGCGGAACTCATATGGGAAGCCCGGCTCAAACGCAGCCGTACGTCGATCGAACAGAACCGCGCGCAGATGGACTGGGTGGTTGTACGCAACCGCACCGGTTACACCGAGGCGCGCAATATGGCGCGGATCGAACAGGCGCTCACCGAAATGTCCAAGCGGGTCGGCTTCCGCGTCGCCAAGGGGCTGTCGGAGCGCGTGGTCTACCGCGAGCTCTTCCCCTCGGGCCTGACGCTCCTCGACAAGGGCCATCTGGGCGATCTGGGGACCAGCCACTTGGTGGCGCGGCAGGAATTGCGCGGGCTTATCGCCACGTTGCGCCTGCCGGGGTCAGAAGCCCGGGAGAAGGCAGCGGCCGCACGATGATCCGCTATATTGCCCTGGCCCTGGTAATTTGCGTGGCATGCCGCTGGCTGCTTGGAAAATGGCCGTGGGAGTATCTCTCGACCCGCAGTTCGAGCGAGCGCGCGCTCGACAATGCGCGCCGCCTGCTCGATGTCCCGCGCAACGCTTCGGCCGAAGAAATACGTTTGGCACATCGGCGCATTGCTACAATCATCCACCCGGACAAAGGCGGTAGCGCCGCGGCGCTGCAAGAGGTGAATGCAGCCCGCGACCTGCTGCTTGCCCGGCTTGAACACACGCGAACGGAGCGTTCAGAATGACTCACAGTTTCCATCCTACCGTTTTGCGCGAATACGACATCCGCGGGATCATCGGCGAAACGCTCGGCGCGGATGACGCGCGCGCGATCGGACGCAGTTTCGGCTCGATGTTGGCAGAGGCTGGCGGCAGGAAAGTGGCGGTGGGCTACGATGGCCGGGTCAGTTCGCCCATGCTTGAACACGCCCTCGTCGAAGGTTTGAACGCGTCAGGGATGGATGTCGTCCGCATCGGCATGGGCCCCACGCCGATGCTGTATTACGCCGAAGCGTCAGCCGAGGACGTGGATGGCGGCATCGAGATAACCGGCAGCCACAACCCCGCCAATTACAACGGCTTCAAGATGGTGTTTCAGGGGCGGCCGTTTTTCGGGGCGGACATCCAGGAGCTGGGCCGCAGGAGCAGTGCGGGCGAATGGGTCGACGGCTCGGGATCGGTCGAGGACCGCGATGTCATCGATGCCTATATCGAACGGATGCTGGAAGCGCTTGACGGGATCGATTCCGCTACGCTTGCCGGCCTCAAGGTCGGTTGGGACGCGGGGAACGGCGCGGCCGGTCCGGCGCTCGAAAAGCTCGCCGCGCGTCTTCCGGGCGAACATCACCTGCTGTTTACCGATGTCGTTGGCGAATTTCCCAATCATCACCCCGATCCCACCGTCGAGGAGAACCTCGCGGATTTGCGCAATCTGGTCGCCGAGAAGTCGCTCGATTTCGGGGTGGCTTTCGACGGGGACGGCGACCGTATCGGTGCGATCGACGGCGAAGGCCGGGTCATCTGGGGCGACCAGTTGCTGATGGTGTTCGCCGAAGACCTGCTCGCGCGGCGCAAGGGCGCCACGATCATCGCCGATGTGAAGGCCAGCCGTGCGCTGTTCGACCATGTCGCAGCGCATGGCGGCGAACCCCTGATGTGGAAGACCGGGCATTCGCTGATCAAGTCCAAAATGAAGGAAACGGGCTCGCCGCTTGCCGGCGAAATGAGCGGCCACGTGTTCTTCGCGGATGAATATTACGGTTATGACGACGCGCTCTATGCCGGCGTTCGGCTGATCGCTGCCGCTGCGCGGTTGGGGAAATCGGTGACCGAACTGCGCTCGGCCATGCCGCCGATGATCAACACGCCCGAAATGCGCTTCCAGGTCGATGAAAGCCGCAAGTTCGCTGCTATCGGAGAGATCGCCGGACGCGTTGCTGCCAGCGATGCACTGGCCGACACGACCGATGGTGTGCGGGTTACCACCGATGACGGCTGGTGGCTGCTGCGCGCTTCGAATACGCAGGACGTGCTGGTTGCGCGAGCGGAGAGCGAGAGCGAGGAGGGGCTTGCCCGGCTCGTTGCGCAGATCGACGAACAACTGGCGGCATCGGGCCTCGAGCGCGGTCCGCAAGCCGGTCACTGAGTCCGGGCCAACAGGGGGCAAGTTATGAAGGGAATGGCAGGCAAATTCATCGCGGCGGCTGCGCTGGTCTGCGCTGCGCCGGTAGTCGCGCAGCAGGAAACGGCCACCCACGAAAGCGCGATGTCGCCGGAGGCCCTCGACGGGTTTGCGGGAATGATGGCCGGTCTGTTCCAGACCGAACCCTTGACCGACGAGCAGACCGCCCGGTTGCCCGCTGCGCAAGCGGTGGTCGGCCAGATGATGCCCGATGGCTTCTATGGCGAAATGATGGGCGGCATGATGGACAAGATGCTTCGTCCGATGCTGTCGATGTTCTCGCAGCCCGAATTTGTGCTCGGGGCGCGTCTGGCTGTCGAAGCCGAGGCTGTCGAGGCGCTCGGTGAAGACGAACGGGCGGAACTGACCGCAATGCTCGATCCTGCCTATGAGGCGCGCGGCGATGCGATGGTCGAGGTCCTCACCTTACGCATGGGCGGGATGTTCTCGGCCATGGAGGCCCCGATGCGCGAAGGGCTGTCGAAAGCCTATGCTGTCCGTTTCGACGAGGGGCAACTGGCCGACATCGCGGCCTTCTTCGCCACCCCGACGGGGAGCGAATATGCGCGGGAATCCATGGCGCTGTTCGCCGATCCGCAGGTGATGCAGGCGAGCATGCAGGCGCTGCCCGCAATGATGAACGGCTTCGGCGATATCGAAAGCGCGATGCGCGAGGCGATGGCGGCGCTCCCGGCCGAACGCGGATACGGTGATCTGACGGGGGCACAGCGCCAGCGCATGGCGGAACTGCTCGATGTCGACCCGGCTAAGCTAGCCGACCTCGTCAATCCGCCCAAGCCGCTGGATGAGACGGCAGAGCAATAGGCCGCAGGGGCCGGGGGGCGTCCCAAGGTCGTTACCCGGAACCAGTATGGTGTCTCCGGCGCTTCTAGGCTGATGCAGCCCGACGTTCCGCCCGAGATCGCCGATTGGTTTGCCGGGCGCGATTGGCGCATCCGGCGGCACCAGCTCGATATGCTGGTTGCCAGCGATCAGGGGCGGCACGCCTTGCTGGTGGCTGATACCGGTGCGGGCAAAACCCTTGCAGGCTTCCTGCCCACGCTGGCCGATTTTACCCAGGCGCGTCTCAAAGGGTCGGAGCCTCCACCGGGCCTGCACACCCTGTATATCTCACCGCTCAAGGCTCTTGCGCATGATGTCCAGCGCAATCTCCTGGCTCCGATCGAAGAGATGGGCCTGCCGCTGAGGGTCGAAACGCGCAGCGGCGACACGCCTTCCGATCGTAAGAAGCGGCAACGCAGCCGCCCTCCGCACGTCCTCCTGACCACGCCGGAGAGCCTGTCGCTGCTGCTCTCCTATCCTGACAGTTTCGAGCTGTTTCGCGGGCTGAAGCGCGTGGTGATCGATGAAGTGCACGCCTTTGCCACGGACAAGCGAGGCGATCTCCTCGCGCTTGCGCTGACGCGGCTGCAGGCGCTCGCACCTGACCTGCAACGGGTCGCGCTATCGGCGACGCTCGCCAACCCGGAAGGGTTCCGCGAATGGCTGGCACCGTGGGGTGATATCGATTCGGTGGAATTGGTTGCAGGCGAAACGGGGTCGCCCGCGGAAGTCGAGATCCTCCTGCCCAAGGAGGAACGGGTCCCGTGGGGCGGACACGCGGCGACCTGGGCGGTGCCGCAGCTCTACGAACAGATCCGCGCCAACCGCACGACGCTGATCTTCACCAACACGCGGTTCCTCGCCGAGTATATTTTTCAGAACCTGTGGGATGTGAACGACGACAACCTGCCTATCGGCGTTCATCACGGCTCGCTGAGCAAGGAGGCGCGCCGCAAGGTGGAAGGCGCGATGGCGAGGGGCGAGTTACGCGCGTTGGTGGCGACCGCCAGTCTCGACCTGGGGGTCGACTGGGGTGATATCGACCTGGTTGTCCAGATGGGGGCCCCCAAGGGCTCCTCGCGGCTGCTGCAGCGCATTGGGCGCGCCAATCACCGTCTCGATCAACCGAGCCGGGCCTTGCTGGTACCAGGCAACCGGTTCGAATTCCTCGAAGCCACCGCTGCGAAGGAGGCGGTCGACGAAGGCAAGCGGGACGGCGAAACCTTCCGTCCGGGCGGGCTCGATGTGCTCGCTCAACACGTAATGGCCTGCGCCTGTGCCGCGCCGTTCGACGAAGCGGGCCTGCTGGCCGAAATCCGGGCCAGCCTGTCCTATGCCTGGGTCGACGAAGCGGTGTGGCAGCGGGTGCTCTCATTCGTTGAAACGGGTGGCTATGCCCTCAAGGCCTATGACAAGTTCAAGCGGATCCAGCGCGACGGAGACGGCATCTGGCGGCTGGCCCATCCGCAGCAGGCACAGCGACACCGCATGAACGCGGGCATCATCATCGATTCCGAAATGCTCGAAGTGCGCATCAGCTCGGGTCGCGGGCGCGGGGGACGTAGCCTTGGCAAGGTCGAGGAACGGTTTGCCGCCTCGCTCAGTCCCGGGGACACCTTCGCCTTTGCGGGGATGAGCCTCGAGGTGGTCAAACTGCAGGATATGGAGGTGCTCGTCCGGGCGGCGAAAGCCAGTGCGATGATACCCAGCTACGGCGGCGCGCGCTTGCCGCTGACGACGCATCTCGCGGACCGGGTGCGCGCCATGCTGGTCGACCGGGCGGGGTGGGCCCGCTTCCCTGATGATGTACGCGAATGGCTCGAGGTGCAGGATTGGCGCTCGCAGATGCCTGGTCCCGGGCAGTTGCTGGTTGAAAGCTTCCCGCATGCGAAGCGGCATTACAGCGTCTACTATACCTTCGAAGGCTGGAACGCGAACCAAAGCCTGGGGATGCTCATCACGCGGCGAATGGAAGATCGCGGGCTAATGCCCGGCGGCTTCGTCGCCAACGACTATTCGCTGGCTGTATGGGGGCTCAAACCGGTCAGTGAGCCGGGGCCGCTGCTGTCACCCGATATACTGCAGGACGAATTCATCGAATGGGTGCAGAATTCGCATCTCCTGCGCCGCGCGTTTCGCGAAGTTGCGGTTATCGGGGGCCTGGTCGAACGCCAGCATCCGGGCAAGCGAAAGACCGGCAAGCAGGTGACCTTCTCGACCGACCTCATCTACGACGTGCTGCGCAAGTACGAACCCGATCATGTGCTGATCGAAGCCGCCTGGGCCGATGCGCGGACGCGGATGACCGATGTCGGGCGGCTTGGCGATTTGCTCGATCGCTCGGCCGAGCAATTGGTCCACGTCGAACTCGACCGCGTGAGTCCGCTCGCCGTGCCGGTCATGGTGATGATCGGGCGTGAGGCGACGCCGCAAGGGACGGTCGATGACGAATTGTTGCTTGAAGCGGAAAGCCTGGCCGGATCGGCCATGCGCGTCGACGACCCACTTGCGGGGGACTGACGCGCAAAGAAAAAGGGGCGGATCGCTCCGCCCCTTTCCCGGTTTTTCGAGGTCTCGAAATCTCAGCTCTTGCCGAAGGTCCGATACTGTTCGTTGCCGACGAAGCCGAACTTGGTGACTCCGCTAGCCTTGATCAGCTGCAGCACCTTGGCCGCGAGATCGTAGCTGGCCTGGGCTTCCGGTTCGAACTGGAGTTCGGGTTCCGGATTGATGTTCTTCGATTCTTCCAGCAGCGTACGCAGCTGGCCCATATCGATCGCATTACCGTTCCACAGGATCTCGTTCTGCGCCGAAAGCACCAGCTTGTTCTTTTCCGGCTCGACGGTGATGTCTTGCGGAACGTTATTGGGTGCGGGCAGGTCGATATCGACCGAGTGCGTCGCGACCGGGATGGTGATGATGAACATGATGAGGAGAACGAGCAGGACGTCGATCAACGGCGTCATGTTCATTTCCATCATCGGCGCGCCATCATCCTTGCCGCCTGACATTGCCATAGTGGGTTACTCCCTAATCTGC
>Ga0098074_1000447_pt1 | contig 28364 bp, 20 predicted proteins | sample 32_taG_FD_75064 | JGI IMG/M metagenome (GOLD analysis project Ga0098074, IMG submission 75064) | Marine viral communities from the Gulf of Mexico - 32_GoM_OMZ_CsCl metaG | ecosystem: Environmental > Aquatic > Marine > Oceanic | place: Atlantic Ocean: Gulf of Mexico | collected 2015-07-12
AGATAGGGATGGCATCGGACTGTGTGAATTGGCCCGACAGGTTCGCGGCCCCGCCAGGTGCGTAAGTGCCCGATAGGGACAGGTTCACATTGTCACCATCTATTCTGGCGGTCCGTACACGATAAGAGGAGTCTGTCTTTTGAACTGTGGCGCGCAGCCGCGCGATATTTCCGAAAGCTTTGGCGGCCGTCGCATTCATCTCGTTTATGCCATGCGCGTTGACGTCTGCGACGATTGATGGGGCGGCAAACGGACCCGTCACCGCGAGGCTTCCGGTGGTGGATAAGTCGGGCGCGGATGACAGGAGGCCAGACACCTGTTGAAGCCGCGCCTGAACGTCAAGTGTCTTCTCGCGTATACTGATCGCACCGCTTGCCGCTATGCGTCCTTTGGCAAGACGTGCAGTCGAAGGGTCAAGGGTGACGACCCCGGTGTCCCGGTTGTAGTCGCCTGCAACATCCACCTTCGGTGATTGGCCTGCGATCCGGCGACCCGTCGCGTTCGATGCCATGATGCCGGTGCCCGTCAGCGACCCTTTGAAGTTAACATATCGTCCGGTAGATACGATCTCCACTGGTCCTTCGACTTTCTTGAAAGGCAGGTCCGCACCCGCATTGGCGCATAGTGCAGCATTGCCAGTCAGTCCGGGAGCCTCGCGGGGATCAGTCAGAGAGCCTGAAAAGACCAGATCGGCATCGAGGTTGACCAGTTCCTTGAGACCAGAAAACGTCACATCTAGATTGATCGGACCGTCGAAGTCGCGCTGGCGGCTGCGATATACACCGTTTGCGGATATGGACCCGGATGCAAGTGTGCCGGAAAATTCGAAAGGAATGCTCGCCTTCTCAATATCTCCATCAAGTTTCAGGGCGGCGGAGGGACCTATTAGTGTTCGCAGCTGTTCGGAGATCGGCAGGCGCGATGCGTTGATGTCCGCGCTGGCCAACAAGCCGCCAGCCGTGATCTTGCCCGTCAATTCGGCGACGGTCGCTCCTGAGATCTTCAGCTGAGCAAAGCCATCGCCATCATCCAGCGTTCCGCTGGCGCGGGCGCTGAGCGACGCACTATCGCCGTCGGGGAGATTTGAGAGTGTGGCCAGGGTACCTCCAGCGGGAGCGTCGACTTCTGCGTCTAGCCGGTAGGCACCTGAGGCTGTGCGCTTCAATGTGGCATCCACCCGGTCGCCGACACCTTCGAGCGGAAGCGCTGTCAGGGATAGATCGAACGTGCGCGATTTCGGCAAACGGAATTGGCCATCAATATCAAAAGCAGCGCGTGGACCGGCCACGCCTTCCTGCAACAAAAGCTCCGCGATACTGAGTTGATCGAGGGACACGGCCCAATTGCTGGAAGATTCCGAATTCTCATTCTCATCCCGTTCCAGGACGGGGCGGCGGCGCACATCGATTTTCTCGGCGCTGACAAGGTCAAGTTTCACGGTCTTCGACATCAGCCGCGCAGGTGACCAGGCGATGGCGACATTTTCCATGGTCAGCCACACGCCTTCAGAATCGGTCAGCGTGACGCGTGATGCGCCGAGCCGGTCCAAAGGGTCGCCGCTGAGGCCATCGATCTGGATTGTGCCCAATGGCCCCGCTTCACGGCCATCGATCTGAGACTCCACAAAAGCCCGCCCGCCGTCTGAGGCAATCCAGAGGCGTGCAGCAATGAGCAAGACGACCAGCGCAATGAGTGCCGACAGGATGGCCATCAACCATTTCCGTCTGCGGATCATGCCCAGGAGAGATGTGAGCGCCGCCATCAGAAAGATTGTCCGATGGAAACATAGATTTGAACCGGGTCTTCCCCATCGCGGCGGTCGAGTGGGGTGGCAATGTCAAACCGGACTGGTCCGAAGCCAGGGTAAAAGCGCACACCAAGTCCAAACGATGTCCGCATCTCGCCGAAGGCCTCGTCGATGGAGTCAGCTGCATAGCCGGAGTCGACAAAGGCGACGTAGCCCCACCGCTCGGACTTTCGCCAGCGCAGTTCAAGCGAGGCGGCGAACATGGCGTCGCCGCCAATGATGTTGCCGTCGGAATCTGTCGGTGAAAGAGACTGGTACTCGAAACCTCGTACGGACCCACCACCGCCCGCAAAGAATTTCCGGTCGACCGGCACGCCTTCGTCGCCCAGGAACGTGCCAGCTTCGGCACGCACAGCCGCGACCAGACGGTCGGAGATTTTTCGATAGGTCGAGGCGGAACTGGTAATCCGCGTATACGACGCTTCGCCGTCCCCGAACGAAATACCCGGCTCAACACCAAGAGAAACGCGGTTACCAGCCTGTGGGTCCAGCGGTGCCTTCACCGTATTGTAAGTCGCGCCGAGCGGAAACGAGAGGGTAACCTGCTCGACATAGTCGTCCTCGCCCTGCGCCCGCAGCTCGTAGTCGGTGGAGCGGGTCGCGTCCAGCGTCGTGCCAGCGGACAGCGTAAATTGTTCGTTGAAAGGCTGGGACAGGCTGGCCGAGACGCTCGCGCCTTGTAGGTCGTAGGCGTCGGTTTCTTCTGCGCGCACGCCTGTCTCAGCGGAGAAGTCACGCCCATAGCGACCGATATTCGGCCGCTCATAACTCAGCGTCAGCTCGCTTGTGCGCGTTGCGATCTGGGCATCGACACCGAGTGTGTCGCCAATGCCGGTCAGATTGCGTCTCTCCCAGCTGGCGGTCGTGCCAACACCATCAGATGTCGAGACGCTGACACCGGCGCCAACGGAGCGACGCTTGCCTTCAGATAGCTGGAGTTCGACGGGATGCAGCCCATCGCTGTCGGCTGTCTTATGGATGTTCACGCCGATGCCGTCGAAGAGATTTGTTCCCCTTACGCGCGTTCGCAAGGTTTCCATCTTCTCCGGGGCATAATAGTCGCCAGACTGCCAGTTGCGGAGGATGTTGATGGCGCTGTCTTTGGTTTTCAGCGAGTCTGGAACAACGAGTTCGCCAAGTTTCACGCGAGGGCCTGGAACCAGCTTGTAGGTTAGCTCCAGGGTCTTGTCGGCGCGGGATGCGAGCGCATCGATGCCCTCGCTTTCTGCAAACGCGTATCCGGAATCGCGGAGCTGACTGACGAGCTGCTTCTCCAGCGTCTCTATGTCTTCGGTGACCGCCCATGTGCCGATACCCAACTCATCTGTAACGGCGTCGATCTGATTGCTGACATCTGCGGGCAAGTCATCCACGCCGGAAAGGGCCACCGATGCGATCGTGAACCGATCGCCCAAATCCACATCAAGACGCGGGCGCGTGTCCATGTCTTCCACGAGATCCGGGCTGACAATGGCGGTGAAATAGCCTTCGGAAGCGAGGTATTCCTCAAGGGCGCCAGCGGCCTGCGTGGCGCGGCGGCGCACATCCAGAAGGCTGGTCGGCGCTCCGGCGCGAATTTCCACCGCGTCGCGCGCACCCGATTCCAGATTCCTCGGCAACCCCTCGATCGTGACGGGAATTGTGGTCGTGTCGGACGCTTGAGTTTCGTCGTTGCCCGTAAAAGGAAGATAGGCACAGGCGGGTATCAGGCTGAGCGCAAGACAGCAGACAGCAGTCCTGCCAAAGGGCAGGGCACGACTCTCCGCTGGGCGTTCTGCCCGGTTTACCATCCTGTGCTCGATCCTTGCCTATTCATTGAGTTATGTGGGCCTTCTGGCTGAGTGTACGGTGAACAAGTTTGCTGAAATTTGTCACTTCCAAGCCGATAGCTGTTTTTTTGCATATGGGCGATACGTCCCGAGCTCGCAAAAATAGTCTTCACGGGCCTGATTGCGCGATGTCTGGCTGTCCCCCATATTTACAACTTCAATCTTTCCCGTGGGGATTTTCATGACATATCTGATGGTTCTGGGCGGCCTCGTCCTCCTGTTTATTGGAGGGGAGGGGCTGGTTCGCGGATCGGTCAGTGTTGCGCGTAAGCTCAACATTTCCGAACTGGTCATAGGCCTCACTCTGGTCGGTTTCGGTACGTCGGTTCCTGAACTTGTGACCAGTTTGCGCGCGATAAATGAAGGCGCCGTCGGCATAGCGGTTGGCAATGTCGTTGGTTCCAACATCGCCAATATCCTTCTCGTGCTCGGTGTGGCGGCCCTGATCCATCCCATCATTACCAATCCATGCGCCCTGATGCGCGATACATCGATCATGGTCATTGTTACCGCCCTTCTGTGCGTGTTGATCTGGTTCGACCTGTTTTCACGCCTTGCAGGATTTGTGCTGGTCGCATGTTTGCTGGGCTATATTGCCTTCTCCGTGTTTGCCGACCAGGCAGCTGGCGACGAAGTGGCTGAAATGCACGCCGGGGAAGGCGAAACGGTTGAGGCCAATTACGGCGTGGTGAAGGGGGTATTCATTGCCCTGGCGGGCCTGGTGGGCGTGGTGTTCGGCGCGAAGCTGCTTGTCGACGGCGGCGTAGTCATTGCACGAGAGTTTGGCATCAGCGAGACGGTCATCGGGCTCTCTATCGTGGCGGTCGGGACCAGTCTGCCAGAGCTTGCCACGTCTGCCATCGCGGCTTTCCGCGGCAAGGCCGATGTCGCGCTTGGCAACATCATTGGCTCTAACATATTCAATATATTGGGTATTCTCGGCCTGACGGCTCTCGTCCACCCGTTCAGCGTGCGCAGTATGCCGAGTGGAGATGTGACAACGGATGCATTGGCCTCTGGCGCGGGCCACAGCCTGATCAGTGTCGGCGACATGTCAGCGCTCGTTCTGTCGGTTGCGTTGATGGCGCTGTTTGCCATCACGGGCAAGCTGATCGCCCGCTGGGAAGGAGCAGTTCTCCTTTTGGGCTATGCGCTCTATATGGGATTGACCTTCAATCTCATTCCCGTACCGGCGATCCTATAATATGGCTGACAATCCGATCTATCAGGGCCTGGACCAACTCGGCCAGCAGACCCACCAACCGCAAAACCCGGAAGACGCCCAGCTGGAGCGCGTGCCCAACCCGCATGTTGGCACGCTCTATCTGACACGCTTCGTGGCCCCCGAATTCACCTCGCTTTGCCCGGTGACAGGTCAGCCGGATTTCGCACATCTTGTAATCGACTATGCGCCCGGCGAATGGCTGGTGGAATCCAAGAGCCTGAAGCTCTACCTTACCAGTTTCCGCAATCATGGCGCTTTCCATGAGGATTGCACCGTCTCCATCGGCAAGAAGATCTTCGATTTCACGGAAGCGACCTGGTTGCGTATTTCGGGATATTGGTACCCGCGCGGTGGCATCCCGATCGACGTGTTCTGGCAGTCCGGCGAGGTGCCTGCCGGACTTCACGTTCCGGATACAGGCGTTGCGTCCTATCGTGGTCGCGGTTAGCGCGTCCAGCGGGTCACGAGTTTGGACATATCCGCCCGTCCGCGTTCTGGCGGGGATATTTTTGAGGTTCCGAGATAGATGAAGCCGGCGACCCGTTCGGTCTCGGACAGGCCAAGACGTCCCGCAACCTGCTTATCGAAGGCTGGCCATTCGCTTAGCCAGGCCCCGGCCCATCCGCTCGCATTCGCAGCGAGCAGCAGATTGTAGCAAACCGCTCCGGCGGAGAGTTCCTGTTCCCAGACGGGCGTGCGACCGTCATCCGTTGGAGCAGATATCACTGCGACAACCACGGGCGCGCGCAGAAAAAGACCGGCGGCTTCCAGCAAATCCCGGGATTCAGCGCCTTCAAGCGTTTCCCCCCGAATGCGCGCCAGCTCCTGTCCGAAATCTTCGCGGGATTTTCCTTCAAATACGATGAACCGCCAAGGGGTCATCCGGCGGTGGTCTGGTACCCGCGCGGCAATTTCGAGCAATTCATCCAGCGCCTCAGGAGATGGCCCCGGCTCGCCAATGAAATGTTTTCCGGCAGAGCGCCGCAAGGCGAGCAGCTGCCGCGCCTCGGCGCTTGGACGTGTTGCCAGCATGGGTGTCGTAATGGCTGGGGCGGGAGGGAATCGCTTTGTCATTGCGGCAACATAGGAGGGTGAGACTAGTTCTTAAAGGCGGTCATTAACGATTGCAGGCTTGAGCATTTGCGTGGGGAGGCGTACAAGAGTGAACAGTGTTCACTTTCTGAACGGTTTGCGCGAGTAATGTGCCATATGCAGACAGATAACGCTTCCGAAGCGACGCCAGCCGATCGTCGTCGCTTGCGCGTGCGGGAATCGATTATTTCCGCTGCAGAGCGCGTTTTCGCCAGGGAAGGCGAAAACGGCTTGTCAATTCGACGGCTCGCCGATGAGATCGATTACTCACCCTCCGCAATCTACAAGTATTTCGGCTCGAAGGACGAATTGATTGATGAGTTGAAGGAGGCGTTTTTCGAGCGGCTCCTTCAGAAGGTTGATCGCAGCTCCAGTGCAGACCGTCCTTTCCTGCAACGCGCCAAGGCGTGCGTGGCAACTTATGTGGAGACGGCAGTAACTCGCCCCTTCCACTACGCCGCAGCCTTTTCCAGTATCCAGAGCACCGTCCCGGAAGGCTGTGCCGCACCATTATCCTGGGACGGATTTGTGGCGTCTCAGAAAGGACAGGCCTTTGGTGTGCTGATCAGTATGGTCACTGAAGGGCAGGAGCTTGAGGTTTTTGATCCCTCGCTTGATCCCGTCATGGCGGCCAAATCAATCTGGGCCGCCTCTCACGGGCTCGCGCAATTGCTCATCCACATGCCGCAATTCCATCAGCTCGTCCCGAACCAACAGCCGATGACCGCAACAGACTTCATTGAATTCCATGCCGATCTTCAGATCCGTGGGCTGCTAAAGCCTGCTGCCGGGACTGGAAGTGGCCGCCTGTCAGGACAAAACCCATGACCGACATTGATCACACCGCCGGAGATACCGCACGTGACAAACGGCCGACGGCCCTGAAGGGGCTGTTCTTCTTCATTATCCTGTTGCTTGTTTGCGGCGGCCTTGTGCTGGCTGCGACGCAGTTGCGCAGCAAGGAGGGGCCCAAAGTGGCTACGGTCGCGCCTGAGCCCATGGCGGTGCAGGTCGCGCCAGTCGAGTTGACCACGGCTTTCACGCTGAACGAAACCTATTCCGGCCTTGCCGAAGCGCGACGCAATTCTGCGCTGGGCTTTTCCACTGGTGGCCGTATCGAGACCATTGCCGTTGATGTGGGCGACCGCGTCAAGCGGGGCAGCATTCTGGCAAGCCTCGACACGCGCGGCCTGCGCGCCCAGCTCGCGTCTGCCACCGCTGTGGTCGAAGAGGCGCGCGCTGCGCACTCTCTCGCCCTGAGCACGGTCGAGCGACAACGTACCCTCAAGATGCAAGGCCATGTATCCCAGCAGGCGGTCGATGAAGCCGAAGCCCAGGCGAATACTGCGCTGGCCCGAGTCGAAGCGGCCAAGGCGCAAGCCGATATTTTCCGTGTCCAGATTGACCTGTCCCGCATCCCGGCGCCGTTCGATGGCGTGGTCACGGCGCGCAGGTCAGATGAAGGCGCGATTGCCGGCGCGGGCCAGCCGATTCTGGACTTGGTCGAAGCGGCGCATCTTGAAGCGCGCATCGGGCTACCCGCCAACAGCGCGGCGCGTCTGATACCTGGAGATGCGTATACTTTGCAGGCCGATACAGGGGCGGTTGAGGCCGTCTTGCGTAGCGTGACCGGCGTGATCGACCCGGCGCAGCGCACGGTCGCAGCTGTGTTCGAGATCAATGATGCCGAAATCGTCGCTTCCGGCGCTGTGGTCCGTCTGACCATGGAGCGGGATATAGACGAGCCGGGCTTCTGGGTTCCGGTGAAAGCATTGTCGACGGCTTCTCGCGGCCTCTGGACCATCTATGTGGCGGAGCCGGTCGGCTCAGGCTGGCAGGTTGCAACGCGCCCGGTCGAAATGGTGCATACTGATGGTGACCGCGCTTTCGTGCGCGGCGCGGTGACGGATGGCGAGCGCGTTATCACCAATGGCCTGCAGCGTATTGTGCCTGGCTTGCCGGTTGAGCCGCGGGATGTTCACCGCGCCTCCACCGTGAATGGTGGCTAGACCCGATGTCGACACTCTTCTTCAAATTGCCGCGCCTGGCGATCCTTGCCATTCTCGTAGTCCTGATTGGCGGACTGGGCGCGATGCTGACTTTGGGGCGTCAGGAAGACCCGACCCTGATTGAACGCTATGGCTATGTGCTGACGCCATTCCCCGGCGCAGACGCTGAGCGGATCGAGGCGCTGATAACAGAACCGGTTGAAGCGGCGCTGATGGAATTGCCCGAAATCGAAGATGTAACCTCGACCAGCAGGTCGGGCTTCTCGCAGGTCCGGGTCGAAATTCGGGAAGACCTGTCCGAAGCCGAAGTCGATGATACCTGGACTCTGATCCGAGGGCAGGTTGAGGAGGCCCGTGCGCAGTTCCCCTCAGGCGTCGGCACGCCCGAAGTCGAACGCCTCTATGTCGGCGCCGCGACGCTTGTGGTGGGCCTGACATGGACCGGCGAGGGAGATCCGCCGCTCACTGTCATGCGGCGTCTCGCGCTTGATCTCGAAGACCAGTTTCAACGCCTGCCCGGAACAGAAGAAACCGAAACCTATGGCATGCCCGTCGAGGAAGTGCGCGTTGTCGTCGACCCACAAGCGCTTTCGGCATCCGGCCTGTCTTTCCGGCAGGCCGCGGCATTGATCGCCTCGGCTGACAGCAAGACACCAGCGGGCCGCTTGCGCGGTGAAGGCGGCACGATCGGCTTTGAGGTCGGGGGTGAATTCGATGGCATATCCCGTGTTCGCCAGGTTCCGCTCTTGCAACGTGCCGACGGATCGGCTGTTCGCGTGGCCGATGTGGCCCGGGTTGAGAAGGGCTTTGCCGATCCGTCCACTCAGCAGGCCTATGAGAACAATCTCCGCACGGTCATGGTCGGCGTCTATATTTCGCCCGGCCAGCGCGTCGATAAATGGGCTGAAGGTGCGCGTGAGATATCTGAAAATTTTGCGGCATCCGCGCCGCCAGGACTCAAGGTCGAGACAATCTTCGACCAGAGTCTCTACACCAATGACCGCCTTAACGGTCTTGCGCAGAGCCTGTTGTTTTCCGCCTTCATCGTCGTCCTCGTCCTGTTCGTCACGATGGGGTGGCGTTCGGCCATCGTGGTCGGCATGGCCATCCCGTTGACGGTTAGCCTCGTGCTGATCCTGTTCAGCCTTTTTGGTCACCCGCTGCACCAGATGTCGGTGACGGGGCTTGTCATTTCACTTGGCCTGTTGATCGACAATGCGATCGTTGTGGTGGACGAATTCGACCAGTTGCGCGCCAAGGGGCAGAACCGTTTCGAAGCGATCCGCAAGAGCCTGAATCATCTGGCAGCACCGCTCGCGGCCTCCACCCTGACAACGGCGCTTGCTTTCGCGCCCATCGCCATGCTGCCCGGCGGGGCAGGAGAGTTCGTCGGCATGATCGGCCTGTCAGTCGTGTTCTCGATTACAGCCTCCTTCGTGGTCTCCATTACCGTCATCCCGGCCATGGCCGGTTGGTTTGACCGCAAGCGGGGCTGGGAGAAGGGGCATGCAAAGCGGCCGCGTCGATGGTGGCGCGACGGCTTCACCAATGATTTCATTTCCGATGGTTATCGCGCCTCTATTGAGATGGTGCTGCGCTATCCGCCGCTTGGTATTCTGGCCGGTGTCGCCCCTGCGGTGTTCGGCTTCTGGCTCGTTGGTCAATTGCCATCACAATTCTTTCCGCAAACGGAACGTGACCAGTTTCAAGTGTCGCTGCAACTCTCGCCCGAGGCCGACATCCACGATACGGTTGATTTGGTCCATCGCGCGACCGAGATGATCAGTGGCATCGAGGGGGTCGAGGATGTGACATGGGTGCTCGGCCAGCCCTCTCCGCGCGTCTATTACAATATCATCAACAATACCGAAGGCGTTGAAGGCTTTGCGTCTGGCTGGGTCCAGCTGGATTCGAATGAGCGGACGCATGAAATCGTCGGAGAAGTCCAGCGCAGGGTGCGCGAAGAATTTCCGAGCGCCCGTTTCCTGGCGCTGCCATTCGAACAGGGCCCGCCTGCGGATGCGCCGATTGAGTTCCGCATCATGGGGAATGACTTTGACACGCTGAACATGATTGGGGACCAGACACGCGCCGTGCTCGGACAAACCCCCGGAGTTACCTACACCGTGGCTTCGCTGGAGCTTGGCGCGCCGACCATGCGCTTGCAGGCCGATGAAGCCGCCTCTGCAATGGCGGGCGAGCGCCTGACTGATATTGCGGCAGACCTCAGCGCAGAGCTCGAAGGTGTCCGGGCTGGATCGGTCCTTGAAGGCACCGAGGAATTGCCCGTGAAAGTCATCGCGCCGATGTCGCGCCGGTCGGGCATGTCAGATTTGCGCTCGGCAACGGTTGGCAATGGTTCAGGCACACCGATCTCCGCATTGGGCGAGGTTACGCTCGTTCCGGAGACAGCGGTCATCACGCGCCGGAACGGCCAGCGGATGAATCAGATCCTGGCCTATCTGGATCCCTACACACTTCCGGCACCGGTGCTGGAAGACTATCAGGCCCGTTTCGCGGAAACCGGCTTTCATGTGCCAGCAGGGTATGAAGTCGTCGTCGGTGGCGAGGCAGAAAACTCCAGCGATGCGGTTGGCAATCTTGCCGCCGTAGGTGTGCCGCTTGTCATGGTGATGGCGGGCGCGATCATGCTTGTGTTCAACTCGTTCCGCATGATGCTGCTTGTGCTTGCCTCCGGTTTCTTGTCGCTCGGTTTCGCCTTCTTCGGCGTCTGGCTGTTCAATCTGCCATTTGGTTTCAACGCCATCATTGGCGGGCTTGGCTTGTTCGGGATCGCGATCAACGGCTCGATTGTGGTCTTGTCCCTGTTGAGAGCCAATCCCGCAGCGATGGCCGACGATGTGATTGCCCAGCGCGAAGTGGTCGTGGACGCCACCCGGCACATCGTGGCAACGACGCTGACGACCATGGGTGGTTTTGTGCCGATCCTGCTGACCGGGGACTCTTTCTGGATGCCGCTGGCAGCGGGAATTTCAGGCGGAGTTGGTGGGTCGGCGCTGCTGGCGCTGTATTTCACGCCCGCAATATTCCGCATCACGACAGCAAAACCCGTTCGCACCGCGATGCGTCATGTGTTTAACCGCTCGGAAATGCCGGCTGAGTAATTGGCTGCCAACACTTGCACTCGGGCAAAAATCGCCCATCTCGTTTAGTCAGGGACTGGAAGGAAGAGACATGCCAGAGAACCCGGATATCGGCGCCCCGGCGCCCGCCTGGAACCGCCTGCGTTTTGAAGCGCGCGCTGCTGCTGCGGATGAGCCGACCCTGTCGAGCTATCTGAACTCCGCGATCCTGGCGCATTCAACCTTGTGTCAGGCGCTGTCATTTCATCTGGCTGAAAAGCTCAAGAGCCCGGTCATGAGCACCCAGCAGGTGCGCCATATCCTCAGCGATACCTATGATACCCACCGCTCTCTGGTGACTGCGGCGGAAGCCGACATGCAGGCCGTTCTCGAGCGTGATCCGGCTTGCCGGGGCATGCTTCAACCCTTCCTCTACTTCAAGGGGTTCCTCGCGCTTCAGACCTATCGCGTCGCCAATCATCTTTGGCGCGAAGGCCGTGAAACGCTGGCCTTCCATTTCCAGAGCCGCGCTTCGGAACTGTTCGGCGTCGACATTCACCCCGCCGCCCGCATCGGTACCGGCGTCATGCTGGACCATGCGTCCGGCATCACGATTGGTGAAACAGCGATTGTTGGCGACGACTGTTCGCTCCTGCACGGTGTGACATTGGGCGGTACAGGCAAGGAAGTCGGCGACCGCCATCCGAAGATCGGCAAGGGTGTCCTGCTTTCGGTCGGCGCCAAGGTTCTGGGCAATATCCATATCGGTGACGAAGCCAAGGTTGCGGCCGGCAGTGTCGTGCTGAAAGATGTGCCCGCCAAGTGCACCGTTGCGGGCGTTCCGGCCCGGATTGTCAGCGGTCCATCCTGCTGTCATCCGGCTCAGACCATGGACCAGACGATTCCCGACGAGATGGGCAAGTAATCCCGAGTTTCGCCTGACAGGCGTTCGGGGTGAATACAACTCTCGTCACGGCTGAATTGTAGCAAGTTTTGGCAGCTTTATTGTCTCTACCAGCGTTTCATTTCGGGATCGGAATGTTGTTGCACGCCTCTGTTTCAGATAATGTTTAGCGCAATGCCCGGTATCGGGTGGGGCGTTGATTGCATGTGAATCGAGGGCGGCAGTTTGAGTGAGAACACCAGCACCGAAGGCCGGCTTCTGCGCACGCGCAAGGTGCGTCGGGCACAGAGCGACCGGCTGCCATTTGTCCCGTATGGTGGCGCGCCAATCATCGCGCTGGGCTTGCTCATGGCGTTTGCACTCTGGCCATTTGCGTTTGGTGTCATTCAGCTTTCAACCGAACGCGCTGCTGCTCAGGCACTTGCTGATATTGATGCGGCCTGGGCCCGGCCGCGTGTGTCCGGCCAGTGGGTGACATTGGAAGGCCGCCCGCCAAGTCGGCAGGCCGCCGAAGGAGCCCTCGCCGCTGTGCGCGAGGCGAGTGCTTCGACCCTGCTCGGAATGGCAAGGCCCGTCACGCGCGTGCGCGACGGATTCGACTGGGCTGGTTTGGGAGAGACGGCCTCCGCCAGCAGCATCAATTGGTCGTTCCGGGTCGCGAATGGAGTGCTGACGCTGGACGGCGACATGCCAAACAATACGGTTCGGGAGCAGGTGGTTGCGGCGGCCCGCACGGAAATCGATCCGCCGCGCATCGTGTCCGTGCAGGACAGCTTGTCTATCACCAATGACCCGTCACCCGACGGCTTCCTCGAAATCGCCCTGCGCGGCGTGGACACGGTTTCGCGTTGCGATCGCGGTGTGTCGGGCTTCAACACAAACCGCTTCTCGCTCAGCTGTGAACTGCCTGCCGCGGATGCGGCAACGGTCCGCGACATTGCGCTGGCGCCCGTCCCCATGGGCGAAGTCGGGGCGGTCGATATCATTTCACGTGAGGCCGTGGATTCCTGCGAGTCCTCGCTGTCCGACCTGTTGGGTGATGCGCGGATCGAGTTTCAGTCCTCCAGCGCAGTCATCGGAGCCGGAAGCGCCAGTCTGCTGGATGATGTGGCGGAAGCCGTTCGAGCATGTCCCGGTTCGCTCCGTATTGCGGGCTACACGGACAGCACGGGTCTGCCTGAAACCAACCGCCAGCTGAGCCAGGCGCGTGCCGAGGCTGTCCGCAACGCGCTGATCGCGCGGGGAGTACCGCAGAACCGGCTGGTCGCGACCGGCTATGGCGATGCCAGCCCCGTCGCGCCGAACACGACCGCTCAGGGTCGCGCCCTGAACCGCCGAATAGAGATACGGGTGATCCGTGTTTCCGAATGATTTCCTCCTGATACGTCGAAAGTAAACATCATGTGGTTTCTTCTCATCCAGATCTTGCTGCTCATGTTGTTCGCCGCATTGGCGGGCGCAATGCTGGCCTATTGGTGGATGCGCAATCGCTATGAGGATGTCACCGAGAGCTATGAAGAGCTGATGGAGACCAGCGCGCTTTCGGAAATGCGGTCAGGTGTGACCCGCGATGACCTGCTCGCGCATTTTGCGGCTATCGAGGAGCGGCTTTCGAGTTTGCCCGCGCCCGTCACACGAGATGAGTTCCACGCCAATATTCACAGTCTCGGCGACCGTCTGACGGCTTTGCCCATCCCTGACGTATCTCCGATCAATTCCCGCCTTGAATCTATTGAGACCCGGCTCACCGCTAGCGGGTCCAGCTTTGACCCCGTCATTTCGCGGCTGGCGGATCTCGACATGGCCGTGGGGCAGTTGAAGAACACTGACCTCGAAAGCCTGGAGGCACGCCTGTCGAGGATCGAGGACAATGTGAACGTTCTGGTCAATTCAGAGCCACAGGAAATGCCGGCATTTCCTGAAGTGCCGGAAGTTGATCTGGGACCGATCCATAGCGGGCTTGCCCGGCTTGAACTGGCACTCGAAAATCTCGACGTGCCGATGACGGATCTTGAGCCGATTCGCAGTGATTTTGGCCAGATGGAGGCGCGCCTCGCCGAATTTGCGGAAGGGCTGGATGCCCAGCGCAAGGCAGACAATGAAAGCATGACCATCCGTCTGCAGACCTTGTCGTCGTCGCTCGCGTCGCTGCGCGTGCCGGATGTCGACAGCCTGCGTGACCGGTTGGCCCGTCTTGAAACCGCCATTGGTGAGCTGTCCCAGACCGAAATTGATCTGGGTCCGGTTACTGAAACGCTTCGCCAGATCGAGCGTGATATGAAGAGCGCACCTGACCATGTGCGGATCACCCATAACAAACTTGCCGATCTTGAGGGGGGCACCGCAGCGCTGCATTCGAAACTGGCGGCGCTCGAAGCCCATGTGTCGGTGATGGACCGTACGCCCGTAGACCTGACGCCAATCCAGGCGCGTCTCGCCAACTTCGAATCGTCGATGGCAGCGCTCCGCATCGACATGCAGTCGCTTCCCGATGTTGCGCCGCTGGAACGTCGTCTCGCTGCGCTTCAGGAATCTGTCCTCAACTTGCAGGATCCTGACCTGTCCAGCGTCACCAATTCGCTGCGCAAGATGGAGGCCCGCTTGAACATGGGCGCCGTCGAGGATCGGTTGACCTCCATCGAATATGGCATGGCCGCGATGCACCATATGGTGCGCACCCTGCAGGAAACGGCCTATTCCCGCACCGAAATCGACTATAGCCAGCGCGTGCCGCTGTCTCAGGCGCATTTCACGCCAAAAGCCGAAACGCCTCCGGCTGCGCCACCACCGCCGCCTCCACCCCCTCCTCCTCCGGCTGCAGCCGAAACCGTCCGCACAGTTGAGGTTCGCCGAGGCGTCGATCCCATCGCGGCGGCCCGTCGGCCGGATGACAAGGCGAACTTGCTGGTCAGCGCCGCTTTCGGTCAGGATGACGATCTTGAGCGCATCAACGGGATTGGCCCGATGCTGGCCGAATTGCTCAATGAAATCGGCGTGTTCTATTTCTGGCAGATTGCCGAATGGGGCCCGGACGAGATCAAGTGGGTCGATGACAAGCTCGAGCATTTCAAGGGCCGTATCCAGCGCGATGACTGGGTCGGACAGGCAAAATTGCTGGCGGTACAGCCGGAAGCTGCCCAACGTCCCGGCAAGGCCTGATCCGGCTTTTGGCAAATCGGTCCAGCTGACCCCTTTTCTCAAACCGGGAATTGGGGTTAGTTAACACTGCGCGCTCGGGGGACGATGTAGCGACCAGCGGAAGGGGACGCCCGCAATGCTTCGGACCGTACTGACAGCTTTCCTATGCCTGATACTGGGCCCATTTGCCTTGGCCGAAAGCGGCGATCCCCCTCGATACGCCCTGATCATAGGGAATTCAGGCTACCAGCAGACCGGGTGGCAGCTCGCCAATCCGGCAAGAGACGCCCGGCTCATGGCGGACACGCTCGGCAAGGTCGGCTTTTCCGTCGATCTGGTGCTGGATGGCACTGAAGAAGAAATGGAGCAGGCCTTTGCCAGTCATGGCGCGCGGCTCAAAGCTGGCGGACCGGCCTCCGTCGGCCTGATCTATTATGCCGGGCATGGCGTGCAGTCGCAGGGGCTGAACTATCTTGTTCCGGTGGACGCCAATGCCCGTTCAGAGCAGGACATATGGCGACAGGCGCCACGTCTTGGGGATGCACTGCGCTATGTTGAGCATGCCGGCAATGCGGTGAATTTCGTCATTCTCGATGCCTGTCGCGACAATCCGTTGCCCAGCGCAACGCGCAGCGCTGCCGGCGGACTGGCCGAGGTGAAGCCTGCGCGCGGCCTGCTCATTTCCTATTCCACGGCGCCCGGCTATGTCGCCTATGATGGCGAGGGCGGAAATTCGACCTTTGCCCTGGCGCTGGCCGAGACGATTGGTCAGCAGAATCTGATCGCTGAACAGGTTTTCAAACGCGTTGCGGATCGCGTGAACCAGTCCACCAACGGCCTGCAGACTCCTTTCTACAATTCCGGCCTTACAGGCGCTGATTTCTGCTTTGCTGGATGTGATGGCGGCGCAGCTCCCGAGCCGGCGCCGATCAGCAACTCGCCCCGCCTGCCACCGCATGGCGCGCGCAACTCGTCCGCGCGTAGCGCAGGCGGTGCCACGGCAGAGACAGGCGGCGGCGCTTCAACGCCCGCCTTCACGGAAGTTTCCAGCCTGCTTCGCGCAGCGGCTTTCAATGCGGCCACACTGGGCGGGGACATTTCCGAACGCAAGTTCCGGGACTGCCCCGATTGTCCGGAAATGGTGGCCATTCCGGGTGGCGAATTCCTGATGGGCTCACCTGACGGAGAGAAAGAGCGCAAGGATAATGAAGGCCCACAATGGCGCGCCACGATTGAACCCTTTGCGGCTTCCGCAACCGAGATCACCTGGGGGCAGATCAATACGTGCATCGCGGCCGGAGGGTGCGTTGGCAATGAAGCGAGCGACGAAACACGCAGCGATCAGTGGCAGCAACCAGCAATCCCGGTGATCAATATCACCTGGGTTGAGGCGATGGCCTATATCGACTGGCTGAACACTCGCGTGGAGGGCGAGCCTTATCGCCTGTTGAGCGAGGCCGAGTGGGAATATGCGGCGCGGGCGGGCACAACCACGCCTTTCCATACCGGCGAGACGCTCAGCGACTCACAAGCAAATTTCAACGCATCACGGGTCTATAATGGCAGCCCCAAAGGCACATGGCCACGCCGTCCGATGCCTGCGGGCTATTATCCCCCGAATGCTTTCGGCCTGCACGAAATGCATGGCAATGTCGCCGAATGGATCGCCGATTGCAGCGTGCGGTCGTATCTGGGGCGGTTCGGCACGGCGACTATTTATGACGAACCGGGATGCCGCACCCGAGCGGTACGGGGCGGCAGTTGGGAAAAGGTGCCCTCCTATGTGCGCTCAGCGTTTCGTGATGGGTTTCCGGACACTGGGCGCGATGACGGGATCGGCTTCCGAGTGGCGAGGGACGGGGACTAGCGGATGAAAACGATCAGCCCCCTGATCAGCCACCACCGGGCTGAATTGAAGGCAGAGGCGCGGCTCAACCGCTATCTCTTGCTCGGGGCGATCTTCATGGCACTCGTATCTTTCAGTGTCTTCATCTCCACTCTGCTCGGGCATTATCCCCTGCCATTCGGTGAGGATTTGTTTGCGGAGAATCCGGAACGCATGATCGGCGCGTCCAATTTTTTCGTGGCGACCGCCATTGGCGCGGCGCTGCGCATGTGGCGCAAACGGCAGATGCGGATCAAACTCCTGATCGCCGAGGCGTTCATTCGGGAGGATGATGCGGACACCGGCCTTCGTCTGCTGTTGGAGCCCGTATTCGGACCAACTGTCTGGGACGGAGCCGACACGCCCATTCTCGCTCACAGGAGCCCGGCATGAGCCCGCAATCAGATATCGGCAAGACCCCGGTTACGTCACTGGACCTGCTTCGTGAGTTGCAAGGCGAGCAGAAAGCCTTTCGCTTCCTGATCCGGGCACTGGCGGTTCTGCTGGTGACGGCGGCGGTGATCGCGGTCGGCAGCGTGATCTATTTCTATGTGGCGCTACAGGGGCTGAAATCCGAATATGCCTATCAAGCGCGCCTCAACGAGATAAACCTGCGCATTGTGGCAGGGGAAGCCAGCCGCCAGCGGGAATCGACGCAGGCGCAGCTGGTGGCTATCCGCGAAGAGAATGAGTCTGCCCGTCGTCAGGGCGAGCTTTCCCGCGAACTCCAACAGGCCGGATCTGCCCGCCAGATTGCGGCTTACAAGGACCGCGCCATCTCTATCGCGCGCAGCCATGTGCTTGGGAAGACGATGAATGATGTGACGTCCCAAGTGGTCAGCATGGTGCTGCGCGCCGATGATGGGGAAGTTCGCCTGCTGAAGGATGAAGAGCACCTGCTGCTGCAAGCTGCATTGAACGACTGGGGCGGTGAGGTCGAGTCGAGCGATGTTCGCGCAGCCTTTCAGCAACTCATGGATGCCGAGCAATTATCCGATCAGGCGATCGGGGCAGCGGGGCTCGCCATGCTGGAATACCGCGATGCCAATGATGCGTCCCTTGTCTGGAATGGTGGCTGCTCCACCGTTGTGGACTATGTGAACCAGGCGAGTGCCCGTGATCTGGATGAGCCGATGCTGCTTCTCTGGAAAGGCCAGTGCCTGCGCAAGCGTGGGGATGCGTTGCTCGCCTATCGGGCCTTCAGCGAGGCGGCGCATTTGATCCTGGCCGATCCTGAAGACATCACGCTGGAACAGGAACAGATGGCGCATCACGGCGTCGGGACAACTCTGGTGGCCCTTGCTGCCCAACGCCAGCTGCCGGAAGGGCGCCTCTATGAAGAAGCCCTGCAGGAAGCCTTGTCGGAACTTCGCATCGCCGCGCGTATACGGGCCGAGCGGGGCGCGACACAAGTTGGCGTTGCCTATACTGAAGAGAATATCGGTTTCATTCACATTCTGGATGAGGATTGGCCTGCGGCGCTGGACCATACCAAGAGGATCGACGACATCCTTCCGCTCGCCTGGAATTTGACGGTTCGCCATATTGCTGCGCGCGAGAATGGTATCGCCCTGCGTCAGGCCGGTGCGAGCCGGGAAGCTCTGGAAAATATGGAAATGATCCAGGATGAGACCGCGATGGTGCTGTCCCTGATGGAGTGCAACCAGATCGACAAGCCGGAACTTCAGCGCTTGCTTCCGAGCCGGTTTGAGACTGTGCTGGAAAGCCTTTCGGCCCATTGCGCGCTGGAAGCAGAGCGCAGCTGATTTACAGGCATGGCGGTTGCAACCGTATCGAAAACCTCTACGTTGCGCCGCGAACCGAAAGACCTGAAGGAGCCCGATTATGGAGCGCGAAGAAACGCTGCGCCTTGAAGCCTATCTCAAGGAAAAACTGCATCCGGGCCTGCGCCTGGTCGCCCGCGACAAGACCGATGATTCCGTCGAATGCTATCTCGGCGCCGAATTTCTGGCCGTCGTTTACAAGGATGTGGACGAGGGCGAGACCTCTTACCAGTTCCAGATGACGGTGCTGGAAGAAGACATCAAATAAATGCCCCTGACGGCACCCGCGCTATGCGGGTGCCTTTGGGAATGGCAAATCCTTGAGGTCCGGCTCGATCCATTCGCGCCGGGCCTTTTTGTTGAACACCGTATCCTTTCGCCAGTATTCCAGCAGCCAGTCGGGCTTTCCATAGGGACCGGCCAGAAGGCGCGACAGGATTTCATGCAGGGGCATGCCGTCGGGCGCGCTTGTCAGGGCATGGGCCGCCACGCGCAGTGAGGCGATGGTAATGGTCTCGTGATAGCCTTCACAGTCGGTGTTCTGGCCGCCGACAGATTCGTTGAAGGCGCGGATCATTCCCGGCATGTCACGGAAAGCGGCGTGTTCATCCTCGGACAGCAGGCAGAGCGCGCCGGCCCAATGGGCGGCGTGGGTCCATCTTTCCTTGGGCAGCGTGCAAGCGCGGAACGCCTTGGTCAGCGCCTTGATATGGGCATCGGTTTCAAAACTCATGGTCCAGTTCCTTCAAAGTCTGGCGGGACCCAAACGAAAGCCCCGCCGGGTGGCGGGGCTTGTCGGTCGATCACTCTGTAACGATAGGTCGTCAGCAGGGCATTCGCCAGGCACAAGCACGCGCCAGCTTGGAAAGCAGAATCTGCTGTTGGAAGCGTGTCGCGGTCTTGTGCATGCGGGCGGGATACCGAATCTTGCGGAACCTGGCAAGTGCGTACTTATCCGTAGGCGGAGGCTGACGACCCTTCTGGATCGCCAGCCCCGTCAGGGAGTAGGCCCGGCTTCTGCCGTGCTTGTTTCTTCAGCGACTACTCAGCCTCGTCGCGAACATTGATTGCTGTCTCGGGATAGTCAGTCCAGATGCCGTCGACACCCGCCTCGATCAGGACTTTCAGTTCCTGTTCCGCAGAGTCGAAGCCTTCAGCGGGTTCATCGTCGCGGACGGTGTAGACGTGCACGATTTTACCGAGTTCATGGGCACGGGCGACATAATCGGTCGTGCCGCCCTCCGGCGTGAGAATCATCGCCTTGTGAGCGCCGACGCCCATTGTGGGGATATCTTCCAGCTTCATGTCGAGGCCCAGCAGTGCGGCATAGGGCGGGCCGACAAGGTTCTGGATCAAAGGCAGGTCACTCTTGGCAGCGACTTGGGCGAGGAAGGTCGGCTCGAAGCATTGTATGAAGATCGGAATGCCTGCTTCGACCAGGCCGCGTTCCCTGATCGTGTTGAGGATTGGGTCGACCATGTCGAGCCCGGCAGCGGAGAAGTTCGCGGGCCATTTGGCTTCGATGTGCAGGCCAACCGGACGGCCTGCTTCAGCATTTTCGAGAACCAGATCAATGATTTCGTCAAAGGTCGCGATGTCATACTGGCCGTCATGCTCATGCGAGCGGCCTTCAACGCGCTGGATGGCTTTCAGCGTTTTCAGTTCTGCCAGTGTGAAATCATCCGACCACCAGTCATCAAGATCCCCCATCGGTGTCTTGCGAACGGTTTTGCGATCGGCAAACTCCGCATGCTCGGAGACATTCGTCGTGTCAGACAGATACCCATCATGATTGGCAACAAGCACGCCGTCCTTTGTCATCACCAGGTCCGGCTCTATGAAGTCAGCTCCCTGATCAATGGCCGTTTGATAGGCTTTCAGCGTGTGTTCGGGATAGATGCCGCTGGCCCCGCGATGCGCAATAATGATCGGCGGCGTACCGTCGAGCGTCTTGTAAGCAGCGGACGCTTCGGTCTCTGCGGCGCCATTTGTGTCTGTCTCCGCCGGAGATTCGGCAGGTGCGATCGTATCTGCCGCCTGGTTGCAGGCGGCCAGAAACAGGCTGGCAAGGATCAGGTATTTTCTCATGGAATGATTCCTGTGTGGGAAATCCGGGGCGAACACGGGTCCGCCCCGGTGGGTCAATCGCCTAGAACTTGATGTAGGCGCCAGCTTTCAACATTTGCGGCTTGCCACGGATGATCGTGTGCAGGCCGAACGCACCGCCGGTATTGCCAACGTCGATCAGGTATTCCTCATCGAAGATGTTCTCGCCGAGAACATAGACGCCCCATGCGTCATCTGCGCTGTCAAAACCGAGACGGAGATTGGCGACGCCATAGGCGTCCTGCTCTTCTTCCACAAAGGTTCCGTCCGGATAGGATTCACGCACACGAGCAAAGCCGCCCGCACCATCAGCTGCATAGTCATAGCCATTGTCATCTTCGAAATAGTGATGATCCTTCCAGACATAGCTCGGTACGATCGAGAAGTCGCCGCGCTCGCCAGCCGGGATGGTGATGTCGGCTGCGAGGGAGAAGCTGTGCTCCGGGCTGATGCGGAAGCTGTTGCCGGCAAACTGCAGCGGGTTTCCATTGTCATCTTCGTCGTCATATTCCGAATGCGTGTAGGCATAGGTGCCGAGCAGGCGGATATTGTCGGTGACCAGGGCCTGACCATCGAATTCGAGGCCATACTGGGTGGCATTGCCCGAATTCTCGGTGATGAAGATACCCTGGATCGGGTCGAAGCGTGTGGTCTGGAAGTCCTTGTACTCACCATAATAGACCGAGCTGGTCATCTGGAAGCGGTTGTCCCAGAAGCGACCAAAGAAGCCAGCCTCGATATTGTCTAGCGTTTCCGCGTCGATGACATTATAGTCCGCGCCAGAGGCCGACAGCACTTCCGGGCGTCGGCCACGACCATAGGCAACCCAGGCGTTCACGTTTTCAGAGACACGGTAGGCCGCGTTCAGGCGCCAGGTGAAAGCGCCATCCGTATCAGCGGACCCGAAGGCTTCGTTATTCAACGTCGCTGCGCTGAGCAGCATGCTCGGGCCCATCGTCACGCCGTTCAGGCCACCAAGATATGGGTTGGACTTCAGGATCGCTGCGCGCGTGCTGGCCGACAATTCCTCTTGCGTATAGCGAAGACCACCGGTGACTTCGAGCCGGTCGGTCAATTGATAGGTCACGTCGCCGAAGAGATCATACGTGTCACGTCCATAGGTCGCGACCTGTTGCTCGAGGTGTTCGTCATAGAGCGGAACAATGCTGCCCCCCAGCAGGAAGGCGAGCATGGAATACTGAAGCGGCGTATCAAAGCTGCCGAGGTTTTCACCGCCGGGCAGGCCAAGAAAGGCCAGCTGCGCACCCAGTTGCTCGACAGACGCGCCGGGGGCCACAGCGGCAGCGAGAGACGGCGCAAACAGGGACTGCGCATAGGCTTCGTCGGTTGAGAAGATCAATTCGTCCTTGCCGCTGACCGTAAAGTAATTGCCACCGAAGAAGGCGGACAGTTTGCCACCATCATCATAGTTCAGGCGCAGTTCCTGGCTGAACGTATTCGCTTGGCGCCCCTGGTAGAATTGCAGAAGATTGAAGGCGGCGCCGTCGGAATCCCAGGCTTCGTTCGAGAACAGGTTGCGATAGTCAGTGAGCGAGGTCAGCGACCAGGCATCATTGAGATCGTATTCCACATTGGCGGTGACATAAAACAGCTCGCGGTCGTTGCCGAGCTTGCCGCGGACCTGATCGTCATTGACGTTCATGGCAGTGGCGCCGAACGGGTCGACTTTCCCGTTTACCTCAAAGAAGCCGGAGGTGAACTGCGTGCCGGTGGAGTCGTCATCCTGATAGTTGACGAACAGGTCGGCGCGGAGCTTTTCGGTCGGCTCCCAGTGCAATGCGGAGCGCAGGGCCAGCGTGTCCTGCCCCATCAGGTCGGGTGAGTTGGCTGTGTTCGGCACATAGCCGTCCATATTCTTGACCTGTCCAGCTACGCGCAGTGCCAGTGTGTCGCTGAGCACGTAGTTGTAGTGGCCTTCCGCGCGCACCGAGCTGTAATCGCCACCTTCGAGGCTGACCTTGCCGGAATTTCCGTCAAGAGAGGCGCGGTTCTGGATGAAGTTCACACCGCCGACCAAGGCGCCCTGGCCGAACAGGGTCGCTTGTGGGCCTTTGACGATTTCAACCCGTTCCATGTCGTAAATGGCAAGGTTGGTGGCGAACGATACATTACCGATGGCAACACCGTTCTGGAACATGGCAACGCGAGGCGTGCCGCCATCTGAGACGACGCCGCGCAGGGAATAGCTTGGCGCGTTGAGGCTCTGGGCCTGAACCTGCAAGCCCGGAACAAAGTTTCCGAGATCTTCGAAGTCGTCTGCGGCCAGCAGGTCGATCAAGTCCTGGTCGGCGACCGATACGTTAATTGGCACATCAATCAAGGATTGCTGCTGCTTTTGTGTGGTGACGGTGACGACCTGTAGGTGGCGAGTCTGTTCGGCTCCCGATTCCTGTGCGTGAGCGGACAATTGCCCGGAAAGGCTGAGCGCGGCCACGGCCGTCGCGGAAAGGTATGCATGTTTCATGATTGAACCCATTGTAAAGGCGCCCCGTGCGCTGTCGCGCGCTGGGTACTCAGCAGGGTGAATGGGCTCAAATGAAAGTTTTGCTACAGCAAATACTGCAGAACAGGCGTTCGCGCGGAGCGCGATAAATTCAACGAGATTGTCACGAAAACTTCTGGAAAGTTAGATTGTTGATACGTGCAAGAGGTATACGGATGAACAATTTCCAACTATGGCGCAGGCGATCAAGTGAAGCCATTTTGTCACACCGTGCACGTTTGCTTAACAATCTGGCAGCGCAGTGAGGGAATCACCGCGGAAGTTGTGAGGAGGCATTCAGCGCCGGAAAGCTAGAACAGGGAGCCTTGATCGCCCTTGGGCTTCGCTTTGGCAGGCTTTGCTGCCGTTGGGGGGCTGGATCCATCCGGGTGGGCGATTACGTCACCATCGCCAAAGCTGATCTTGAAAGCGTCGCTCGCCGCAGCAGAACTGGCCGAACGGATCAGGTTTCCGTTCGTGTCGCGCACAATAGTGTAACCGCGCTTCAGTGTGGACTGATACGATAGGGTCTCAAGCAACTTTCCCTGAGAGGCGAGGGCGGTGCGGCGGGTTTCGATCAAACGGGCCAGTGCCGGGCGGGCGCGAACAGCTGTGTCGCGCAGGCGCTGTTTCGACGCGCGTATGTCCGATTTCAGGCTGGCCGGACTAATCGCGAGCCGAGACAGCCGAAGGCGGGCCGTCTGGACGAGGGCGAGCGCGGCCTTGGGCAAGCTGGCGCTGGCATAGTCCAGGCGTTGGCGTTTGGGTTGAAGCAAGGCTTCTGGTCGGGGTAGGCGTGCCGCAGCCAGCTTGTCCCTGGCCTGCCCGGTGCGGCGGGCCAAGGCGCGCTTGAGGCGTTCACCCTGTTCGCCGGTTGTCAGCAGCAGCTCGGAGCGAACCGGTACCGCGATTTCTGCCGCGCCGGTCGGAGTGGGCGCGCGTGCATCAGATACATAGTCGATCAGGGTCGTGTCGGTCTCGTGACCGACGGCAGAGATCAGCGGGATCTCACTGTTGAAGGCCGCGCGGACGACATTTTCCTCGTTGAACGGCCAGAGGTCCTCGATCGAGCCCCCGCCGCGCGCAACGATCAGCACGTCGGGTCGGTCGGCGCCAGTCATGGCGTTGAAGCCCTGGATACCTGCCGTGATCTGGCCTGCGGCGTTGTCGCCCTGAACCAGCGCCGGCCAGACGATGACGCGAACCGGGAAGCGGTCCCCGATGCGGTGCAGAATATCCCGGATGACTGCGCCGGTCGGGCTGGTGACCACGCCGATTGTGCGAGGCAGATAGGGCAAAGGCTTCTTGTGTTCCGGGGCAAACAGGCCTTCGGCAGCGAATTTCTTCTTTCGCTCCTCCAGCAGCGCCATCAGCGCCCCCGCGCCAGCCGGGCGCATGGAGGCGGCGATCATCTGGTAATTTGAGCGCCCCTCATAAATGGAGAGTCGGCCAGTAGCGATGACTTCAAGTCCTTCTTCGGGCTTGAAGGGCAGGCGGCTCACTTGGCCTTTCCACATTACAGTGTTCAGGACTGCCCGTTCATCCTTCAGGTCACAATACATGTGGCCGGAACGCGCAATTGTGACCCGGCCGAGCTCACCGCGCACGACGACATGATCGTAATTGGTCTCTACCGTCCGTTTCAGGCTTGCGGCGAGATCAGATACGGACAGGGCGACATCATTGGAGGGGGGCGATTCAGAAGGCATTCCGACAGTCATAAACCTCGCAGCGGCAAGGGCAAGTGCGCTGACATTGGCCCTATTTGGTCATTCAAGGTTAACGGAAGTGCGCGAGGGTGCAGACCTTCTACGCAGTCCAGTGAGGATGTCATGGATCAGGATTCCCAGACGCAGGAAATCACCGGAGATTTGAGTTTCCGTGAGGTCGCTGACAGGTGGACGGTTCCGTTGATGGTGCTCGATCGGGACCTGTGCTTTGTGTATGCGAACAAGGCATATTTGACTGCGACCAATACGGAATGGGCAAGTATTCGGCAGAAATACATCTTTGAGATTTTCCCGGATGTCGAAGAACGTCAAGATCCCGTTGAGGCGAAGTTTCGTCGGGTGTTTGAGGGCGTGCAGACCCGTTTGGAAGCACAGCCCTACGACTTGAAACAGCCGGATGGCACGGTTCAAACCAGAATGTGGCAGGCCGTTCAGGACCCCTACCGGAATGATGATGGTGTCGTGACCCACATGATCCAGCGGGCCGAGGACATTACCGCCCAAATGGAGTTGCAGCGCCAGAATGACTTCATGCAAAATGAACTGGCTCATCGGATCCGGAACATGTTTTCGGTCATCATGGCGACCTCCCGTATTTCAGGAGAGAGTGCTGAAAGCGTCGACACATTTGTCGATGACTTCAATGAGCGGCTTGTCTCCATGAGCCGGGTCTATTCCAATCTCACCCGAAATGACTGGACGGGTCTCAGCCTGCGCAAGATCATGATCGAGGAACTCGACGGGATGCTGGGCCGGGGCAGCGAGCGCTACACGCTGAAAGGCAGCGATACGATCCTGTCGGTGAAAGGCAGCAAGGACGCGGCACTGATCGTGCACGAACTGGCGGCGAATGCGCGAAAGTTCGGTTGCTTCAGCACGCCGACCGGGCATCTGACCGTAGAGTGGACCCTGAAGGGCGATACGTTGTATGTTACGTGGACCGAAACCGGCGTCCCCGGCATTCAGCCCCCGAAACGGGTGGGCTTCGGAACGCGGTTGTTCGATATGTTTCCAAAATTGGTTTCAACTCGCACGATCACGGAGGATGGCCTTCAGATAACCGTTGAAGCGCCTCTGCTGAAAACGGAATTCGATTCTTTCGTGATGTGATTTTTCTTAACTGACCACGTGGTCAGGCTCGCGCAGGATTGTCGACAGTTTCGACAACAGCTTGCTCGTCACAATTGGTTTTGACAGGAAAGGTGACTGACTGAATTCTTCAGTTATCGATTCTTGTGTGTTGCCAGACACGGTCACAAAAGGAATTTCGCTTGTGAGCAGGCGACTTGCCAGGGGCGCTGAGGTTTCGCCTGCAAGGTTGATGTCCAGAACGGCGCAATCGCACACTTGCTCGTCCAGGAGTTTCATCGCCTCGTAAACAGATCCCACCGGACCGACCACGCAGAAACCGGCATCTTCCAGGGCGGCTGCCATGTCGATGGCGATGATTGCTTCATCTTCGACGACGAGTACGCGTCGTCCGGCAGTGGATGATTGAGCCGTCGCAGGCGAACGGGGAGAACGGGACAGGTCTACAGACGAGTCTTTCACTTCTGCAACGAAGTCGGCTTCGAAAACGCGGTCATCAACGCTGATGAGGTGCCAGTGCAAGCCTTCAGGGGCAAAGTCTAGCTTGACTGGATATCCAAAGGCGATGCGCGTCATCCGCTCGATGACCGTTGAGCCGAAGCCGCGCCGGTCGGGGGCAATGACGGGTGGGCCGCCGCTTTCCGTCCAGCTGATTTCAAATCGGTTCGTACCGTCTTCCTGACGGATGTTCCAACGAATATCGACTTGGCCGGTATCATTGGACAAGGCGCCATACTTGCCAGCATTGGTGGCAAGCTCGTGGAGAGCCATGCCGAGCGACTGCGCCGCTGCGGAAGTCAGACGCACATGCGGGCCTTCCAGTTTGATCCGGGTGCCGATGAAGTCTTCCAGGTGCGCGAGCTGGGAATTCATGATGTCTTCGACCCGCGCGCCGCGCCAGCCGGAACTGACCAGCAAGTCCTGACTGGAGGCCAGCGAGCGCATACGCTCAGCAAAGCGATCCATGAAATTGTCGCCGCTGGCCATGGTCTGGCGCGCAATCGCCTGAACAAGGGTCAGCATGTTCTTGGCGCGGTGGTTTACCTCGCCCAGTAGAAGCTGGATCTGCTCCTCGCGTTGTTTCTGTTCGGTCACGTCAGTATTGGTGCCGAACCACATCTCAATCTGGCCATCCTTGTCGTGGATGGGCAGCGCGCGAGACAGGAACCAGCGGAATTTTCCATTCTTGCCGCGCAGGGGAAATGTGTCTTCCCAGACTTGTCCGGTCTTCAGCGAATTCAAGAAATGTTCGGTGGCGCGCGCTTCATGTTCGGGATGGTGCACGGAGCGCCAGCCATGTCCGCGAGTCGTTTCTTCGTCGGCCCCGGTATATTCATACCAGCGCTTGTTGTACCAGAAGATTTGACCTTCAGGGTCCGACATCCAAGCCAGCTGAGGGATGTTGTCTGCGAGCGCCTTGAACTGGGCTTCGCTCTGGCGGAGGCGTTCTTGATTTTCGTGCTCGCGAGAGATGTCACGCACGATTTTCGAGGCGCCAACAATCGTGCCGCTTTTATCATGAACGGGAGAGACCGTGACCATGATGGGGATTGCGCTGCCGTCCTTGTGAAGACGGATTGTCTCGAAATCCGCCACGGTGCGGCCGGCCTGGATTGTAGCGAGGATTTCATCCTCTTCACTCTGGCGATCTTCCGGGATCAATACGCGGATCGACTGGCCTATGATCTCCTGAGGTGTGTAACCGAACACGCGTTCGGCGGCCGGGTTCCAGCTGGCAATGATACCGTCCAGGTTTTTTGAAATGATCGCATCGGATGACGATGTGATAATGGCGCTAAGCCAAGAGCTCTCCGCTGCTGACAAAGCAGGGGCAGGGGCAGGGGCAGGCGCAACCGGAGAGGGAGCGCTAGACAGACGATCCCGCTTCATGACGGGGCTCCCGAAAAAAAATGTCCAACGCACAATGCGCTGTTATCAACATCTTTTTTACTGTGAATCAGAGGCATTTGTCCATAACCCAGATCAGGCGGCCGAGCCGCCCGCCCAGGAAGGGCGTGCCCTTGTGATCCTCGGGTCATTACATTATATTGTAAGCAAAAAAAATCTGGATGAAGAAACTGGCAGCGATGCGCCCGCACCGCTGCCAGAGTGAGAGATCAATACCGGATGCGCAGGTCCGAAATGGACTGGGCGATCTTGGTATAGGCTTCGGTCAGTTC
>Ga0098074_1000450_pt1 | contig 28169 bp, 21 predicted proteins | sample 32_taG_FD_75064 | JGI IMG/M metagenome (GOLD analysis project Ga0098074, IMG submission 75064) | Marine viral communities from the Gulf of Mexico - 32_GoM_OMZ_CsCl metaG | ecosystem: Environmental > Aquatic > Marine > Oceanic | place: Atlantic Ocean: Gulf of Mexico | collected 2015-07-12
AAAATTGCGCCCGCTTGTTTTCAGCCCCTTTATTTTTTTGGCTATCTTCTCGATATTATATGCAATTTCAGGGATCAAAATTACATCCGCCCCCCCCGCAATACCCGCAGTCAAAGCGATATGCCCCGCATCACGCCCCATAACCTCGAGAATCATAACACGGTCATGACTAGCAGCTGTAGGCTGTAACCTGTCTAATGCCTCGGTAGCGACAGCCACAGCCGTATCATATCCGATAGAGACATCAGTTAAGCCCACATCATTATCAATAGTTTTAGGTATGCCCACAAAATTTATACCGCCCTGCGTTGCCAGCCTGGTAAGAATATCGAAGCTCCCATCGCCGCCAATTCCTATCAATGCCTCTATACCCAGCCCCTTTGCTGCCGCTATAAGCTCCTCAGAACGATCCTTAATACTTCCGTCATCCATAGGATATTCAAATGGATTCCTATTGTTTGTGGTTCCCAATATCGTTCCACCCAAACGCATAACATTTCCCGAAAAATCTTTTGGGGTTAACTTCCTTACTTTAGGCGGGCTATCAAAAAGGCCTGCCGTACCGGTTTCTATTCCCAGCACTTTCCACCCCAATTGATCAGCACGAAAAACAACGGCTCTTATCGCCGCATTTAAACCGGCACAATCGCCGCCACTCGTTAAAATTCCTATTGTCTTTGACATTTGACCATGTCCTTTTTGGTTATCTGTGATTAAGATTTTGATCTTCGTAGGATTTTATGATACCAAAACAAAGCATTATCTGATAATATTAATATTCAATTTTTTGGAATAAACGCGTATTTCGCCCATGGAAGATCAAGAAGAACTCCGTCTCAAACTTGCAGAATACAAGAACGAGCACAAAATACTCGATGATACGATTGACCGCTTACTCAGAAGCGATCAACCCGTCAATCTGTTTAATATGCAGCAGCTTAAAAAGAAAAAGCTATGGTTTAAGGACATGATTCAAAAAATCGAGAGCGATTTAATAGATGATATCATCGCATAATCACCTCTTTAAAAAGATTAAAGACAATGACACATTCTGATCCAAACCCATCTATAGGCATTATCATGGGCTCTCAATCCGATTGGGAAACAATGAAAGAAGCACATGAGATACTTCATAAGCTGGACATACCGCATGAGGTAAAAATAGTCTCGGCGCACCGCACACCTGATCGCATGATTGAGTACGCTAAAAGCGCCAAGGAGCGCGGCCTAAAGGTTATAATCGCAGGCGCCGGCGGCGCAGCGCATTTACCAGGCATGGTCGCCAGCATGACGCCACTGCCTGTTTTAGGTGTGCCTGTAGAAAGCAAAGCCCTTAAAGGTATGGACAGCTTACTATCCATTGCTCAAATGCCAGGAGGCATTCCAGTCGGTACATTAGCCATTGGTAAAGCAGGTGCTAAAAATGCAGGAATACTTGCGGCATCTATTCTGGGTACTCATGATGAGGCCATATCTGAGCGTCTCGTTACAATGCGCGAAGAGCAAACAGCAAGCGTCAAAGATGCACCAAGCGACTAAAGTGTTGCCCAACGTTATGGCTGCGCTTAATACTTGCATTCATTTGATAATTTCATCATATTGCAGACCATGAAAAATATGACATTAGGCATTTTGGGCGGAGGGCAGCTTGGACGCATGAGCGCCCTTGCTGCTGCTAATCTCGGCATCACGGTCCATATATACACCCCCGAAAAAAACAGCCCCGCAAGCAAAGTTTCTGCACATACAATTGTGGCTGATTACACTGACCATAAAGCACTGAGTGTATTTGCTAAGGGCGTTGATGCTATAACCTATGAATTTGAAAACATCCCGGTTGAAACTGTAAATTTTTTAAAGCAGAAAAAGCCTGTTTTTCCAGATGAGAAGTTACTTGAAGTTTCACAAGACCGTATCATTGAAAAGTCTTTTTTAAATGAAATAGGTATCGAAACGACACGGTGGAAAAGGTTTGAAAACAAACAAAGCGCACTTGATGCCTTTGAAGAATGGAATGCGAATGCCGTTATTTTAAAGACGACACGTTTCGGATATGATGGAAAGGGCCAGATTAAACTGTTTAAGAGTGAAAATATTAACGAAGCTATTAAGCACTTAAACGGCGAAATCATTATCGAAGAGATGGTAGATTTTAGCTATGAAATCTCGATAATTTGCGCACGAGATGTGAAAAAAAATATCATTACCTACGGGCCAATGCTCAATGAGCATAAAGACCACATCCTTCATACAACCACTGTACCGGCGGGTATCTCATCAGAGATTGCCAAACAAGCCGACAAAATCATTAAAAATATAGCACAAAACATTGATTTAAAAGGTGTTTTAACACTTGAACTATTTGTCACTAAAGATGGTAAGCTGCTTGCAAACGAGATTGCGCCACGCACTCATAATTCAGGTCACTGGTCTATGGACGCTTGCCTATATTCCCAATTTGATAATCATATCAGATCTGTATGCGATCTAACTGTTATAGAGCCGCAGCGTCACAGTGATGCGATAATGCTTAATCTAATAGGCGATGATATTCTCAAGGTTGAAAAGCAGATGAAAAAAAAGGGCGCCTATCTTCATAATTACGGCAAAACGGAAATCCGTAAAGGACGTAAGATGGGGCACATTAATTTCTTATCTCCGAAAACATCCCCCACTACATCCGAATAAAAACGCAAAAACACTTTGCAAAGCAGCAATGGCCCATTATTCTGCGCTTACAATTGATAACCTTAATCAAAGAGGACAGCATGAGCGCCCAAGCCCTACAGCATCACAATGGAAAAACCCGTATAGAGAGCGATTCAATCGGCGAGATTGAAGTGCCGTTTGATAAATACTGGGGCGCCCAAACTCAGCGTTCGCTGGAAAACTTTGATATAGGCACCGAAAAAATGCCTGAACCTTTGATACGCGCTCTAGGCGTTCAGAAAAAAGCTGCGGCTCAAGCAAATCTGGATCTTGGTGAGTTGGAGCGTGATATCGCGAATGCGGTTATTCAAGCCGCCGATGAAGTCATTGATGGGACATTGGCCGCACAATTCCCGCTAGCGGTATGGCAAACGGGCTCAGGCACACAAAGCAACATGAACGCAAACGAGGTTATATCGAACCGCGCTATTGAAATCATGGGTGGCGTGCGCGGCTCAAAAGCTCCCGTTCACCCTAATGATCATTGCAATCGCGGTCAATCGTCCAACGATACTTTCCCCACGGCCATGCACATCTCCGCAGCAGAGCAAGTTCACCATGAGCTTGTTCCATCACTGGAAGAGTTACATTCCGCTTTGGACAACAAAGCAAATGCATTTGCGAAGATTGTAAAGATCGGACGTACACATTTACAAGATGCCACTCCTCTTACACTTGGGCAGGAATTTTCAGGCTATGCAAAGCAAATTGAATACGGCATAGAACGGGTAAAGAACACGCTTCCCCGTATTTACCAGCTAGCACAAGGCGGTACAGCCGTTGGAACTGGGATCAATTCCAAGGCGGGTTTCGCAGAAAAATTCGCGCAAAAAGTCTGCGAGATCACAGGTCTACCATTTATTACAGCCGAGAATAAATTCGAGGCTCTTGCTGCCCATGACGCGCTCGTGGAGCTATCAGGCGCCATGAATGTTCTGGCCACCAGTCTTATGAAGATAGCGAATGATATTCGCCTCTTAGGTTCTGGCCCGCGCTGCGGGATCGGAGAGCTCATGCTTCCGGCTAATGAGCCCGGATCCTCTATTATGCCTGGCAAGGTCAATCCGACGCAATGCGAAGCCTTAACCATGGTGTGCGCGCAGGTTATGGGTAACCACGTTGCTGTTACGATAGCGGGCAGCAATGGCCACTTCGAGCTAAATGTCTTTAAACCGGTGATGATCTATAACGTGCTGCAATCCATACGTTTGCTTGCTGATGGTATGCGCAGTTTTACGAAGCATTGTGTAGTCGGTATAGAAGCCGATGAAAAGCGCATCGACAAATTGCTTAACGAGAGCCTGATGCTGGTTACAGCACTCAACCCTCATATTGGCTACGACAACGCCGCCAAAATCGCAAAGAAAGCCCATAATGATGGCACGACCCTTAAGGAAGCCGCTATCGAACTTGATCTCCTGACTGAAGAGCAATTCAAGGACTGGATCAAGCCGATCGATATGATCAAGCCGCGGGATTAAGCTAACTTGGTAACCAAATCAGCCAACTCAATTAAACGCTCTGTCTCAATCGCAGGTCACGCTACCAGCGTGACCCTTGAGCCCGAATTCTGGGCGGCTTTAAAAGATATCGCGGCGGTAAGAAGCGTCTCATTAAATATCTTAATTACAGATATTGATGCAGAAAAGGATCGCGACAATTTATCAAGCGCGATCCGCGTTTTCATTCTTAATAACCTGAAAGATGCCGATTCCGCTCAAGAAAGCTAGGGCTTGTAATTTTATTGTTTTAATAGCCCCTGCAACAAACCCCTGATTGCTTCTTCAGGCTCTGAATTGTCCGGCTGCTGCTGTTGTTGTTCGGTAGTCGCATTCTCATTGGCGGCAGGCTCGACTTCAGTTTCCGATACTCCCTCATGCGCAGACTCTGCGTTATCTTGGGGTTGAGCCTGAGATTGCGCCTTAGGCAGACCGAGCTTATCACCAAGCTTATCTGAAATTAGATCCTGTAATTTCCTGTTCACCTTGCGGGAAATATAATCGTTTAAAACGCCCTGCCCAAATGTTTGCGCAGGGTTATTCAACGGTCCTTTGATATTAATCTCGAATTCAGGAATATCTTCTTCCTTCAGGCTAATTTTATGGGTCGTAGCAATTGTATACTGCGGAACATTTACAGTTCCCGTTGTGTCCATAAAGGCTTTGGGCCCATCCATTTTTATACTGGAAATATTGACAATACCCTCATGGATGGTGAATTCACCATCCATTGTATCAAACTGTGTGCTTCCGCCTTTTGTTGCGCTTTTCCAAACACCAAGCGCTGTATCGCCGGGCTTTGTCTCGCTCGACATTGCTCTCGCAAAGCGCGCCAAATCAAAGCCTGTCAAAATAATATCACGGCCAGTTAACGTTCCATTGCCGCCAAGACTACTGACAAGCGCAGCAGGGCTGAGGCCGGCCGCATTGATCTTTACATCAGAGCTTATAAGTCCCCGCCCTTTCAAAATTCGGTTTCCGGTTAAAGACCCAACCAAAGGCTCTAACGAAACATCACGTAAATTTGCATCGCCGTTAACACTGTAGCCATTATTACCATTAGCGGGTTTCATCGTTCCGTTTAAATTCAACTGCCCCTGATAGAGGCCTGTCTGCAGCTGCTCCAGATTTAGAGTGCCATTATTCAATTTTGCTTTAAGGCTAGGTTGCGCCATCGCCCATCCCTCATAATTAATCGATTTCGCGACAACCCTCACATCAAAATTCATAGCGTTCATCCAGCTTGAATCCAATGTCTCTCGAGACCAGCCTGTATTTTGAGAACCAGAGCCGCCGGCCCCCGAAGCACTTACCTCACGTCCACCAGCTGCTTTATTGCCGATCAACACATCACCCAAGCTTATGTCACCCCGCAAAAATGGCTTATCTCCGGATAAATCCAATCCGGCCTGTCCTGTTGCCGGAATTCCGGAAACATTGGCCTTAATGTCCGTTAAATCATACCCGCCCGCGTTCTTTGAAACACGCGCATAAAAATCCAGGGGCTTATTCAAATTTTGAAATGACCCTGCGCCGGGTTGGACCGCATTTAGAGCCTGATTAAAATTCGGATGGCGCACCTGTAAATCCAAATCGCTTATGGTCATTGTCCCAAGGATATCTCCAACCAAACCGCTGGCGATCACTTCACCATTCATGGCTTTGATATTGGCCGTCACATCCATACGCTCAATGGCACCTTTTGTTTGTATACGCGCATCCACCGCCTTTATTCCTTCGGGAAGAGCGCTCAAATCAAGTGAAAGTGCCTTGGCAATACTAGTAACATTATCCGTAACCAAAGACAAAGTCATGTCGGCGCCGTTTAGCGTCTTATAATTTGCAACTGAACCTTGTGCGGAAATCTTACTGCCTGCGAAATCTGCGATGGAGAGATTTCCAATGTTAACGGCATTGCCTACAACCCCGCCTTTCGCCGTTATGCCGGAAAACGAGTAATCTCCATAACGGCCTTTTGCTATATCGGCATCCAAGCTCAAATCAACAGGTATCTCACTTTTTGAAAGCGTTTGTTTAAGCTCAGTGCCTGTCGAGCCACTCCCCGGAGAATTACCGGATTTTTGTGAAGGCGGTATGAACTTGTTCAAATCCAAATTGTCAGAGCGTAAAACGACGTCGACTTTTGGCCTATCTGCACCGGAATTGTAATTTATACTACCTTGCAAGGATGTATCATCTAATTTTACCACCATATCTTGCGCACGGACACCCTTATCAGTCAGTTGAACCGAACCCTTAATACTTGCGGAACGAACTTGAGCGAGCGCAGGCATGTCAAAACTACTTTGTAGATTCAGCCTTTCAGAATTTAAATCAATATTAATCTGCATAGGGTTAATTGCACCGTCAATTTTTCCCCTAAAAGCACTCTCGCCAAGAACAATATTTGCATTCTCAAACGAGATTTTCTCTGCTGTGGCGCTCAAAAGACCTTTGGCATTTAATGATGAGGATTTAATAACAGGACTGACAACACCAAGACTAGAGAGCAATTCGGCAACATCCTCTGCTATAAGCTGTGTCTCACCTAGAACCTCAAATGCACCGGAGGTATCAATGATACCGGAATAAACGACTTCCACATCATCGGGGCTTAGAGTTGCTGTCGCATTTAATGGCACTGAACCGGCATCGCTATCCAGCCGCCCGGTTTTTGCGCTGAATTTGATGGCGCGGCTACCATGTCTAACGCTGCCATCGATGGTGAAAGGGCCGGAAAGCGTATCGGCACGCATTGCGGCCGTTATATTATCGATGACTTGCTCTGACTGTGTTGCATGATTGTAAAAAGAGAAGCTGCCTTCTGAAATTTCCACTTTATTAAAAGATATGGAACTTAGCATCGTATTATTATTTTCGGCGGCGACGGGCTCATCAATAGCGGCACCCTCCTCTCCATCTATTAACGAGGCAATTTCTTCGGTTTTCCAGTTTTGGGACCCATCTGCATATGTTTCGATATAAATAGCAGGTTTAACAAGCTCCACACTGGTGAAGTCTACCTTGCCTGAGAGCAAAGGTGCAAATGCAAGATTTAGATCAAGCCGCCCAAGAGAAGCGATATTCTCGTACTGGCCTTCGCGCGGAGACTTTATGACGACATCATTTATATAGGCATAAGGCGTAGGGAGTAAGGCAACTTTCACATCACCATTCATAACAACATCAAGACCGGTCTTGTCTTTAAACGCGCTAACCGCTTGCGGTTTGTATTGATTCCAGTCAAAAAATCCAGGGGCGACCAACAGGCCTATAACCAAAACAACCAGTACACTAATAATGCCTATAAGAGCGCGTTTCATCTGTAACCTCGATAAAAATGAATGTATTTAGGTTAGTAGATGTAGCAGGATCACCTATAAAATCAAGCATTGGTATTGAATGCCAGATACGCTCTTTATTTAGAAAAACGCTCTTGAAAAGATTTCACGGCATTAAAAAAATCGTCCAGCTTCGGCAGAACAGCATTTTGGAAAGTGCGCTGCTGCGTACGCGGCAGTGCGGATAATGTATTTTGATAAATAATACGCGTGGTATCGACAAGATCATCAATGCTGGACTTCTTGTTCATGACTTCGTTATTTGCAGATATTACGCGCTGGGTCAGCATGGTAACGATTGCACGAACTGTTGGATCGCTACGGTCAAGCTTTTGCTTTAAAGTCTGTCGCGTTAGAATGATTAAGGTACAATCTTCCATGGCAACGACCGAAGCAGATCGCTTTTCATTAAAAATAAGAGCCATTTCACCGAAAATCTGACCGGAATCGAGCTTCGCAAGATCAACCTTTTTTTCGTCATTCTGTGTATAGACGCGCACGCTGCCCGATTGTAGTAAATAGGCGCAATTACCATCTTCACCTTGTTTTATAATCAAAGCCCCCTTGGGAACGAAGCGGCGCTCGAGTATAATAGAATCACTTTTTTTCATACTTCTATTTATACCCTAAAATACCAAGCAGTGAAAAGCATGAACGTATTCGACTTGAAAAACCATAACAAGGATTAGACCATATACTGTCCGCCATTCGCAGAAACGGTCGCTCCATTCATGAATGCAGCTTTTTCAGAAGCAAGAAACGAGACAATTGCAGCCACCTCATCAGGGCGCCCCATGCGCGCCGCAGGAATACCGCGAATGATGCTATCAAGAACTTCTTGACGCATCGCGCCCGTCATATCGGTTTCAATATACCCTGGGCAAATGGCATTTACGGTAATACCTTTCGCGGCGCTTTCAAGAGCCAAAGCTTTGGTAAATCCAATCATCCCGGCTTTAGCCGCTGAGTAGTTGGTCTGGCCAAATTGTCCTTTTTGTCCATTAATTGAGCTAATATTGATAATACGCCCAAAGCCGCGCTCACGCATGCCAGTAATTACCGCTTTTGACATGTTAAAGCATGACGTTAAATTCGTTTCGATCACTGCATGCCAGCTCTCTACGGGCATTTTGTGCAATGTGCCGTCTTTGGTAATCCCTGCATTATTAACAAGCACAGAAACAGGACCAAGATCCTTTTCGATTTGCTCTACCCATTTCTCGCATGATTCATAATCCGAGACATCGAATTTGTAAGCACTCTGCCCCGTCTCATCGCGAAATTTTTGAGCCGCTTCCTCATTTCCATGATAAACAGCGGCGACTTTATATCCATCGGCTATTAAAGCTCTTGAAATATCCAGACCGATGCCGCGTGTTCCGCCTGTTACTATTGCTACTCCGTTCATAATTCACCTCATGAATACATAAAAAATGATTTAAAAAATATCCTACGCTACACTTTTCCAGCTTTGGCCTGATGCGCGCTCGACACACATCGCGATGCCCATACCACCGCCAATGCAAAGCGTCGCAAGTCCCTTTTGAACGTCACGGCGCGCCATTTCATGCAGCAATGTTACAAGAACGCGCGTGCCGGAAGCTCCAATTGGATGACCGAGCGAAATCGCCCCGCCGTTCACATTGGTTTTTTCCGGGTCAAAACCCATTTCCTTCAGAACACAACATGCCTGCGCCGCAAAAGCCTCGTTTGATTCAATAAGATCAAGATCAGAAACGCTCCACCCAGCTTTCTCCAGCGCTTTACGGGAAGCAGGAATTGGCCCTGTACCCATGACGGATGGATCGACACCCGCTGTAGCCCAACTGGTTATTTGTGCAAGAGGGGGCAAACCACGTCTCATAGCTTCACTTTGACGCATCAACACGACAGCTGCCGCCCCATCGTTAATACCCGAAGCATTTCCGGCTGTCACAGTTCCATCTTTCTTAAAAGCAGGACGTAGGTTGCCGAGAGCCTCTGCTGTGATACCCGCTCTCGGGAATTCGTCTTGTTCGAACACAGTCTCGCCCTTACGGGTTTTAATAGTAACAGGAACGATTTCAGCGGCGAATTTATTGTCATTTATAGCGACCTCTGCACGGTTTTGCGATTGCGCCGCAAATCGGTCTTGGTCATCACGCGTCACCTGATATTTCTCGGCAATATTTTCAGCCGTAATACCCATATGATAGTCATTAAATCCATCCCAAAGTCCATCTTTGATCATGGTATCGACCATATCGACATTTCCGAATTTCACACCAGCACGCATTTGCACACAATGGGGTGAATTGCTCATACTCTCTTGCCCACCCGCAATCACGATATCGCTGTCGCCGCTTAAAATAGCCTGCATGCCCATAGCAATTGAGCGCAAACCGGAGCCACATACCTGATTAATCGTAAGGGCTGTTTTATCCTCTGGAATTCCGGCATGTATGGAGGCTTGTCTTGCTGGATTTTGCCCTGCACCAGCGGTCAGAACCTGCCCCATAATAACATCATCAACCTCTTCAGCTTTTATACCTGCATCACTTATAACAGCCTTGATAATATCACTGCCGAGTTCATGCGCGCTCAAGGAACTTAAACCGCCACCAAGAGTTCCTATAGCCGTTCTTTTTGCGCTTACAATTACAATAGGGTCCTGATTACTCATGGCGTTATCCTTTAGTTTATATAATTAACATTTTAAGCACCTTAACAAGCTACGGTATCTTTTCAAGATGCATTCTTAAGGCCGTGTCTGTTTTATCATCCAGTGCGCCATCGGTTGCCATACCGCCGTAATGCTTTTCTTACCCGCAATCATGCCTATATGACCACAATCAGCCTCGGTAACATCAGCACGAGGTATGGATTGACGCACACTCACTGCCGCCTCATATTCAACCAACTGATCTTTACGCGAGGTAACAATATGTACGGGAATTTTAATATTGCGCGGTTCAATCACACGTTCGTCCAATATCCATTTACCCGAGTAAGGCGCATTATTTATAAACCAGTCCATAATACATTCGCGCGCGATGCCGGCCGGTAAATCTTTGCCGTCATTCAGCCAGTCTTCTACTGCAACAAAAATACGGGCCTCTTCGGACTCCATATCCATTTTGGAAAATCGTGAGAACTTTTTTTGTGCCAACATGGGGTCCACACTGGCAAACAAAGTCTGGAGTTGGTCCGCGCTTAAATAGTTTTTGTTCTCAATAACCCCCAATGCCGAAGGTGCCCAAAACTGCACATGGCGCAGCAATGTCCTTTGCCCTGCATAAAAATCCCATGGGGTAGCAAGCAAAGTGAGCGTATCCAATAATTTAGGTTTAATAGCTGCAATACCCAAAGAAAGCGCGCCGCCCATGCAATAACCCAAAACATGTAAGCTACATTGTGCATTAGTTGTCTTTTCTCTAAGTTTAGCCAAAGCAGCTCCAATACGATCACATACTAGAGTTTGTATAGTAATGGCCGGGTCCTCTTTCATGATATCCCCCCAATCCAACAAATATACGTCCATATTCTGCGTTGTAAGCCATTTTGCTAGGCTGCGCTCGGCACAAAGATCAAGAATGCCGGACCCGTTTATAAGCGAAGGTATAAGAACGCACATATCGCGTTCCCCTACCTCATAGTTCTCATCATTTATGATGCGTAACAATTGCGTTTGCTCATTTGACCAGACAGCGCTACGGCTTGATGAGGAAGGCTTATAGGGAGACTTTTGATAGAGCTGAATGCCGCGCACCATGTCGGTAAAATCCTGCACGGCTTTCTCTTGACCTTGCAAGCAAGCGCCTGTCATGCCCAAATGCATGGATAGTGGTTTTGGTCCGTTTCTCATGTTCACCCTTTGAATAAGTGCACCATAAGCAGGGCGCAGCAAAAATTCACTATAAATATTTTGACCTCAATGAAATTGTGCATATAATGCGAATAATTCATGCAACATATTCAGGAAGAAGTGCAGCAAAATGGGAAGAACCAGACGCGGCCCCGATGAGCCAACCATCATCAAAAAATACGCCAATCGCCGCCTTTACGACACAGGACGAAGCAGCTATGTAACCCTAGATGATCTTTGTGAAATGGTACAAGAAGGCCATGACTTTGTTGTTCAGGACGCAAAATCCGGCGCTGATCTTACTCGCTCTGTTCTAACCCAAATTATTGTAGAACAAGAATCACGCGGCCAGAATTTACTCCCGACGAATTTCCTAAGACAGTTGATTGGATTCTACGGGGATAATATCCAAAGTGTTGTTCCGAACTATTTAGAACATACCCTAGATATTTTTTCTAAAAACCAAGAACAGATCCGCGATAACATTAATAAATCTATTGAGGGCATAAATACGATGCCGACAATGGGAACGATGGGGGTTTTTCCAAAAATGCCCACATCTTTAGAAGAAATCAACAAGCGCAACATAGACATGTTTCAACGCACTATGAAGATGTTTACCCCCTTTGCCACAATGGGGGCAAGCGATAGCGACAAGGAAGAACGAGCAGCAGAGATTAAAAAAAATATTGATGAGCTCAAGAAAGAACTGGATAAACTAAAAGCATAATAAGCTTCTCTTCAATAAAAAAAACCGGCTATTAACTGCCGGTTTTTTTTATTGATACAATTATCTGTCTTAAGATTTTTCGACCGTTGATACTATTTTATCTCGTGCATCCATGGCCATTTCCATACCCTCTGTCGGCCCTTCATGCGCCAGGACCGTAAAGGTATCATCGCTATTAAAGAAGACTACAGAGGCCGATGAGTTAACGCCATTCCCCACACATGCTATCTCATAACTATCAATACGTGTTTGGCCGACTTGCTCAGTCGATGATGGAATGATGGCAAAATCACCCGTACAACGCTCTTCAGTCATACTCAAATAATCACGAACATAACTATCAAATTCGTTAATATTGGATATTTGCTTTTGATGCGCAGAACCGTAAAGGTCATTTGCACTCCGCCATTGATAGGCAACACGGTCGCTGCCGGAGGAGTTGCCGACAAGCGAGACCGGGGCCGCAAGATCAATATTAGCAGCAGCCAATAATTCTGAAACATCCACTCTCGGGGAGAAAATATTGTCTACTAATCTTTGCTGTATTGGGGCAGGCTCAGTTTTTTCAGAGGCTGCCGCTAAGCGTTCCCGCATTACAGGCTCAACTGGTTGAAGCCGCTCAGATGTTTCACCTTCAGGAAGCCTTTGCTGCAAGTCAGGGCTGCGCGCGGATCTCTCGATTTGGGTTTTAAGAGAACGCTCCAACTTTTGCGCTTCACTTAATCCTGCAGCATTATCCATTTCCAACTCATCGATGACTTCCCGAATTGCAATATTCTCATCCGCAACAGATTGGATTGGCTCGTTCTGTTCCACATTTCTATTCGCGGCAATTCTAATATCTTCAGATGCAAGAGTTTCATCACCGGACGCTGGCTCGACTGCCGCAAGCTTGGTTATCTCTTCACGTTGGGCTTGGCGCTGATTTTCGGCCAATTGTGCTTCACGGGCACGGCGCGCCTCGTTATGCATAGCCATAACAGCCTCATCCTGATTTAACGATGCTTCACGCGCTTCGGGCAATTCTTTGCGAGATAATTGTTGACGAAGAATGTCAACTTCGCCTTTAAGAATTGTGTTATTGGCACGAAGTTCGTTCACTTCCTCTGTATCAATTGACACCGATTGGGGTTGGGCTGCTGATTGCTGCTGCTTCAACGTCTCCATGTCACGTACGAGAACCAGATATTCACGGGCTTGTGCTTCCAACTGGGAAGTCAGCTCTTTATTTTTTCTCTGTAGCTCTACAAGTTTATCTCCTTGCTGCGAACGAGCTTCTGCAATTTTTTCTTCAGCCTCGCTTGAGGCAAGAACAACGCCATCGTTTTCCTTCTGCAAGGCTTGGTATGAGGCTAAAGTTTCAGACCAGTCTTTCTGCAATTTTTCATTAAATGTATTGGCATTATTCAATGCAAGAACGAGATCCTTGTTCTCATTTTCCAAAGCGCTTAAGCTTTCTTGCAAAGAATGAATACTTTGGCTTTTCTCTTCTACTTCTATGTTCCTTTTGTCTAGAGAAGCCTCGCGCTGCTCCAGCTCCGCCCGCATTCCCTTCAACTGCTGTTCCTTTAAGGCGACCTCATCCGACAAAGACTGCAGCGCTTCGCTCTTATTCAAAGCGGCCATTTTATCATCTTGTACGCTTTGCAATTCAAGGCGTAATTCCAATAGCTCTTGCTCTAAACCTGCAAGCTCAGCGTTTTTTTGCTCGCTCGCTTGAGTGTTCGCAGTGTATGCGTTTTCCAGCGTATTTTCCAGCAAGGCAACTTTTTTGGCCGCCTCCTCACGCCAAGCGGCATTCGCATTATTTGCTTGCTTTAGGCTCTGCTCCAAAGCAGCGATGTCCGCACTGGCCTGCTCCTGCAATTTCACCTTCGCGGCGTTTAATTGGTTCAGGCTTTCATGCAAAGAGGCAACCTTATCAATTTGCTCACCCTGATAAGTCTTAAGCTGTGCACGCAGAGCTTCATTTTGCTGTAACAAGGATGCAACCTTAGCGGCGGCCTCGTTGCCATTATCTCTCATCCCCTGCAGCTCGGCCTTCAGAGCCAAGTTCGCGTTTTCAAGCGCGGTTAATTCTTCACGGTAGCTTTCAATCTGCGCCTTAAGCTCCTGATCACCATTAGAGCGCTCCAATAAATTGGCCTGCAGAGTTTCATTCATGTGCGTCAGCTCTGACAATTTTGTCTTTAACGATGATATATCGGCATTCAAACCATCCATCTGAAGTCTTAATGCGACTTTATCCTCTTCATTTTTATTCTTGCTCGCTTGTTGAGTATCAATTTGAGACTGCAACTCTGAAATTTTCAGATGAGCATTATCAAGTTTGTCTTGCAGCGCCAATTTTTCTTGAGTTGTCGCTTCAACATTGTTCCTAAGCTCATCGAGCCTTGCTTGCCCTCGGGACAAATTAATCAACTCTTCTTTCAATGCCTCGTTTTTAATACTGAGCGCTTCTATCTGGGTTTTGAAAACAGCTTCCGTTTGGCGCTGAATATCATCCGTGGAAGCCACGGCGCGCGCTTGCTCGGTCTTTAATTTTTGCAAATCAGATTGCAGGGCAGAAATTTCAGTCTCTTTTTGTGCCAGTAAACGTGCATTATCCCCTTCAATCTTACGAATTTCATCGCGTAATTGTGACAGCAATGATGTGTCAGCTTCGCTGCTTACATTCCGCAGCTTTTCATTCTCATCTTCATAATAGCCGAGCTGTTCCATTACATTGCTCTTCTCGCTCATTAAACGGGCGATACGGGCGTTTAATGCAAAATTTTCTTGTTCAAGCTCCGATAGAGTGCTTTTAACATCGGAATAATCATTCGTATTGGCAGCGCTTTGAGCGTTTAAATTATTACGTAAGGCCTCGTTTTCACTTTTTAGAGCAAGAATCTGCCGCTCAAGATCATGCTTCTCACCAGCAGCCAGGCCGTCGTGTTTTTGTTGTGCTAATGCTATGTTCTCGTTCTCTAAACTTGTAATACGCTGCGTCAGTTCACGCACTTGTTGCTTATAACTGTCCGCGCTCTCTTGCTCCTGCAAAAGCGTTTGCAAACGTTGGTTCTCACGCGCCAATTCGACCACAGAAACATCCGTTGATACAGGAGTATTGTTCTTAGAGGCATCCGCCAGCTTTTGAAGCTCTGCATTCTCATTCTTTAAAGATTGTATTTGTCTTAACAAGCCATCGACCGCAGGTGAGCTTGTTACTTTTAAAGCAGATTGTGAGCCGGGTGACTCCCTCATATCTTGATTAGAAACAGCAGAGGACTTGCGAAGACGCAGATCTTCGTTTTCCTTCTCCAGACTTTTTAAACGCGCTTCGAGCTTATCCTTTTCAGCCCGCAAATCTGCAACTTGCGTATAACTAGGTACAGACGTAGCACTGCCCCCTCCAGCGGCCGGCGTCATGCCAGCATAAAGACAGGCTTCCAATTGTTCCTGTCCCTGATCGATATCGGCAAGATTGAAATTATAGCTCTCGTTCTCGACTACGATGCGCAGATAACCGGTGCGTAGCAAAGCCGACATGAATTTTTGATCGCTTCCGACACGGACTACAAAAGCCTTACCGGAGCCAGCTGGCTTAACCTTGAATTTACGCTGCTCTCCTGCGCCTGGATCAAGAGATATTTCGTAACGTTGTTCTGCGGAAAATTTGCCTTGGGGAAAATCAATGGCAAAGGAAATTTCATGCTTATCATTTTTGGCAAGGGTAAGAATGAGCCCATTCTCAAATCTACGTGCCAAGGCACAATATCCGTTCGGACTATCCTCATTAACCCGTTTAACCGCCCAGCTGCTTTGAGGCTGTAAAGTAACGCCCTTTTGCGCATTTACAGGACCGACAAGGGCGCTTGTGCTTAATAATGACAGGGTGGTGGCCAAAGCCAAAGATTTGATACGCATTAAACTCTCCAAATTTATTGGGGACATAGAAGGAAGGCTATATGGGATATGCCTGAAAAAAGAATCCCCCTTATCCCACTATGACAATATATCCAGAATCAGCAAAATCCAAATGCAGTAACACTTATGGCTCATCAGCCTGTGGATAAGTTTTGGTATAACACCTAAAGCCTAGCCCTGATCAGCCTGTATAATGAGCACCTTACTGCCGCTCTGCGGATCAACATATAATTGACCTACCGGACGGGTGTCCATATCAGGTGCAACCATATAATGGTTTAGAACATGCGAGACAGCTTTTTCAAAACTTGCGTTCATGTTAACCGGAGACAAGATGTCATATTGGAGCTCACTATCCCAGATTAATTCAACGCCCTCCTCTAAAGACCATTTTGCGAGAGTTTCACGCAAATTATCTCCTGAGGCTGCGTTCCATTTTGCCGGTGTTTTTTGCACTGAAGGCATTGAAGGAACTGGGGCAGCCGTCTCGGATATCAGCTCACCAACTTCTGACTGATCATCATAAGCACTCTCATCCGGTGCCTCCAAGCGTTTCAACTCATACTCAAGCTCCTGATTGGAAACAGAGCGGCTTGCATAATTCTCAGCCTCAACGTCCACGTTGGCACTAACATCACGGTTGGTAATATCAATACGGCTTGGCAAATCGGCTTCGGGAATACGCGAAATTACAACAGGGCGCGTATAAATCCCATCTGGTCCCTGTGAAAGAATCGCGTTTTCGTTGCGTTCAGGAACGGCGTTATCCGAAACCAATATTTCATGCTCCGTATCATTTTTACGGGCAAGGCGCGTGACGCTCTCCTCGGCAGATGAAAGACGGGCATTCGGATTGCGTTCAGGAAAAGGCATTTGGCCGTTTTGGTTCTCCGCTTCAAGCATTTCTTGCCCTTGTCTCAATAATGAATCATCAAAGGCCGGCGGTTTTACGAGGTCATCAGTGCCGCGTACAGGAACGGCGATATCAACAACTTCTTCTGAACCACCCTGACCGCGAGGCTGGATTTTAACTTTGGGGGTATGGACACGGGTAACTGTATTTATCGGTTCCATAACAATTTGTTGCTGATCGGTGTTTGATAAATCAATCACATCACCGCGTTGCTCTGATATCTCTGTAGTCTCTGTCTCTACAACAAATTCGTTTGCGGTGATCTGCGGAAGGCTTTTATTCTCGATCTCTACTGCAGAGACCGGAGCTTGCTCTGATAGTTGCACTTGCGCAGGAGCATCTTGAATTTCGGCAGTTTTGTCAGCATCCAAAGGATAAGCATAAATATTCAAAGGCATGGCGGGCGAACCGAAAGAGGCAACATCTTGTGTGTCTGGCGAATCATAAACGCGCCGTGAAGCGCGCCAATTTGTATCGCGGCAAGTAAGCAAACGCCTGATGCCTTCCACCGCGCCGCTAAGAGACAGTCCGTAGGAACGCTCACCTACTTGAATGTTAATTATAAAACCCTGTTGTATAGCCTTTAGCAACTCAAGATCATTCGCGGCATCAATAACCAACTCATTTTCCGATACAGCCTGCGCGGATTTAACAGCGCTATAGCTAGGGGTAATGCCGAGTGTAACGCTCAAAGCCTGTCCGGATGCAAAGCCGCCGGACACATCACTTAGCCTTAAGGCACTCAATTGTGATTGCAAAGCTTCCAGAGATAAACTTACGCCATCTTCATACTGTGTGAATACGAGGCATGCGCTACGTGAGCCAACAGCTTTCAATTTCTCCACATTCCATTCCGAAACCGGAGACAGAATTTTATCAGAAGCCAAAGCGTGAGAGGAAGACAAAGCAAGGCTGGAGGCGCCAGCAAGGATTAGTAAAAACTTTTTCATAGCAAACCAGACATTCAGGACATTAAAACGAGTAGTATCAAGAAAAAATACTTTTGGAATCAAATCATAAAGACACTGATACAGAGTTTCAATGTATTTTGTTTTGAGCAACAGTCGAACGTATTGAAATTAATTATTCTGGCCGGATTTTGCATCCAACTGCAATGCAAGGGATGCTTCAAGAAAACGATCTAGATCACCATTCAATACAGATTGGGAATCCGTTGTTTCCACACCGGTGCGCAAATCCTTTATCATTTGATAAGGGTGAAGGACGTATGAACGTATCTGATGCCCCCAGCCAATGTCGGTTTTTTCACCATGCTCCGCTGCAGCTGCATCCTCTCGCTTACGTAGCTCCACCTCGTATATTTTACTCTTCAACATTTCCATCGCCGCCGCGCGGTTCTGGTGCTGGGATCGTTGATTCTGACAGGCTGCGACTATTCCGGTTGGGATATGCGTAATACGGACGGCACTATCCGTCGTATTGACATGCTGGCCTCCCGCCCCGCTGGATCGGTAAGTATCAACTTTGATATCTTTTTCTTCAATCTCAACATCAATCGTCTCATCGATTGCGGGCGACACAGATACGGACGCAAAGCTGGTGTGACGGCGGGCACTGGAATCAAAGGGCGAAATACGCACCAAACGGTGAACGCCCGTTTCAGTCTTCAGCCAGCCATAAGCGTCTTCACCGCTCACCTGCAATGTTACAGATTTAATGCCGGCTTCTTCTCCGTTACTTCTCTCGAGAACTTCCATCTTGTATTCGCTGCGTTCGCACCAACGCATATACATACGCAGCAAAATATCCGTCCAGTCCTGCGCTTCTGTACCACCAGCACCGGCGTTGATCTGCAAATAACAATCATTGCTATCAGCCTCGCCGGAGAGGAGGCTTTCAAGCTGACGACGCTCGACCTTTACCTTAAGGGTCGCCAAAATGGATTCGGACTCCTTAACGATGGCCGCGTCGTTTTCCGCTTCGGCCATCTCGATCATTTCAACATTATCATTTAGGGTTTTGTCAATTTCACGCACGGAGGATATTTTTTTATCAAGACGCGTGCGCTCTTTCATAATACCTTGTGCTTTTTCCGCATCATTCCAAAGATCCGGATCTTCGCATAAGGCATTAAGCTCTTCTAGTTTCAGAACCGCATTATCCCAGTCAAAGATGCCTCCTCAGCAATGCCAGGGCATTTTGGATATCCTCAACAATTGCTTGGGTTTCGGCTTTCATGTATCTAGGCGGCTTCTTTTAAATCCGAAGTAGATGTAAAATGATCAATTACAGCGTCTATAAAGACGTTTACGTCACCATCATATCCGGTTATTAAATTTCCATCTATAACGATCTTGTCATCCGAGCATATTGCACCGGATTCAGATACGTTTTCCTTACTGTTCTCGTTAACAGCAAGAGTTCTACCTTCAGCACGCTCTGCAAATACCAACAACTCAACTGCATCATCAAAAATTGCGACTGGCTTGCCAGCATCCATAAACCCACCAAGGAATCTGCGTGTGTGGGCCGTCAATTTCAATTTCTCAATACTGCGACGCCCACCAGGTATGATTAGCATATCGTAATCAGCGGCCAGAGCCGTGTTCAATGCACTATCGGCGGCAAAATGGTGTCCCCAGGCATCGCCGGTCCAACTATTTACAAGTCCGTTATCCATTCCGATAATACGCGTGTTGGCACCTTTGGCTTGCAAGGCGCGCTGCGTGTGCGTCAAGTCCTGCTCTGTAAAACCGTTTGCTACCAGAATTGCTATTTTGTCGCCGACAAATGTTTTGCTCATAAGTTACTCCTACTTTTCTTATTATTTATATAGTGTTTACATCAAGTGCAGACGTTCCAATCGGGAATCGGATATGGTCTGCAGGACGGTCATCACATTATTAGAGGGTCTAAGCGCAGGAATATGGTCTTCTTGATCTGTTTTGTCAAGTTTTATATTAGAGAACCCTGTGCACAACAAATACTTTTTGAGGCTAAAAAGCCCCGCACTTATATATGTGATCTTTTTACACAAAAAAACTTTTATTTACGACTCATGCCTTTACATTCGTTTTTTTCACAATTAAAAGAATAGCTTTGGTACTTAAATATTAAGCTTTATTGGAGCATATAAATGAAAATGGTTAGGAATTTTTTGCTGATAACAGGTATGGTCCTGGTCAGCGGCTGTTCAGTCTTTGACAGCTTTAGCGAAGTCGACGCATTAAACGAAACACAAGCGGTCGGAAGTCCGTTTACACAGGCACTTGCGGATGAATACCGTATTTTTGCCAACCGTGAACTCCGCGAAATGTTTGATTATCCGGATGCGCTGCATTTTGCACGTAAAGGTTTGGCCGCAGCATCAGGCGATGCTGTTACGCCCGAGCCAATCACAGATTGGAACCTTGAAGAGCCTTACATTCAGGAACTTAGCGCTGCACGCGGCCGCTTGATGGTTGCTTTTGATCTTGGCGCCCGCGAAGTTGCCCCTAGAGAAGCAGCCTATACACAAGCCATGTTTGATTGCTGGATCGAACAGCAGGAAGAAAACTGGCAGGATGAAGATATCATCAACTGTAAAACAGAATTCGAGAAGGCTATTGCCAATCTTGAAGGCATGCTTCAGCCTCCAGCCCCTGCTCCAGAGCCTGCTCCAGAGCCGATGGCACCGGAAGATGCTGTTTACCTCGTATTCTTTAACTGGGATGCACAAGATTTGGGTTCAGGCGCTTTGAATGTGTTGGATGCCGTTGCAACAGAAGTTGCAAAGACACCCCCATCACAGATCAACATCATCGGTCACGCCGATACGTCTGGTCCTCGCGATTATAACCAGAAGCTGGCTTCACAGCGCGCCAATGCCGTACGTGATGCATTGATCCAACGCGGCGTAGATGCCAACATTCTTATGGTTGATAGCCGCGGCGAGAGCGAGCTTCTTGTTGAAACACCTGACAATGTCCGTGAACCGGCCAACCGTCGTGTGAACATTACCTTCGAATAAGAAGTTCAACATATAGTTTTAGAAAGCCGGAGTTTACCTCCGGCTTTTTCTATTAATTAACCTAACTAAGCCGTTTCAATACGCATATTATTTGTCCTTCCGCATTTCTATGATAAAAAGAATGGATCTTATTAATCGAAGAAAGCACCCCTCTTGAATTTCAAACCTGTTCTCTTTGTAGTTGGAATTCTGATTTCAATCCTTTCTATCAGCATGGTTTTACCCATGATGGCCGATTTGTACTTCTCGCACGAAGACTGGAAAATTTTCTTTATCTCAATCGTAATTACCGCTTTTTTTGGCGGCGCTCTCATACTCAGCAACAATTCAAAAGAAATAAAAATTAATACCCGTCAGGCTTTCATGCTGATTTTCCTCAGCTGGCTTGGCCTGTCTATATTCTCAGCCCTACCTTTTATGCTCTCAGAGCTGAATATGACCTATACGGATGCATTTTTCGAGGCCATGTCGGGCATCACCACCACAGGAGCGACTGTTATCGTCGGCCTTGACGAAGCGCCTCCCGGCATTTTGCTATGGCGGGCAATTTTGCAATGGCTCGGCGGTATCGGGATTATCTTGATGGCGATGTCGATTTTGCCCTTCCTCAATATTGGAGGCATGCAGATATTCCGTACCGAGCTGTCGGAGGATGAAAAGGTTCTGCCGCGCGCGGCCCAGCTTGCCGCCTCCATCGGTATCATTTACGTCGCTCTCACTATACTTTGCATTATTGCTTATATACTAAGCGGTCTGGAAACCTTCGACGCTGTTGCGCATGCCATGACGACAATCTCTACAGGCGGTTTTTCAACATTTGATTCATCATTCGCGCATTATCACGACACAATATGGCCGGAAGTTGTGGCCATTATCTTTATGCTAATCGGCGGCATGCCATTTGTGCTGTACCTTAAGGCCGTTAGAGGCAATATCGTCCCGTTTACGAAAGACACGCAAGTGCGATGGTTTCTCTCCATCGTGGTTATAACGACAGCGCTTGTAACGACTTATCTGGTGCTACATGAGGGCTCGGAATTGGTTGAGGCTTTCAGGCGCGCATTATTTAATATTGTATCCATCATTACAGGAACCGGTTACGCCAACGGTGATTACAACAGCTGGGGAAGCTTTGCTATCGCCATATTCTTTTTCATTATGTTGGTTGGAGGCTGTGCCGGTTCGACATCTTGCGGTATTAAAATATTCCGCTTTCAGGTTTTATTTGCCGTGACAGTCGCACAAATCAAGCGCCTGCTATATCCCCACGGTGTATTTATCCCTCACTACAACGGTAAAACAATCGCACCTGATGTCCCGTTATCTGTTATGGGCTTCTTTTTCATGTACATGTTCACCTGTGCGATTGTAGCAATCGCACTGTCCTTTGTGGGCATGGATTTTTTAGAGGCCATGTCTGGTGCTGTGACAGCAGTTTCAAATGTTGGGCCCGGGCTAGGAGAAATCGGGCCGAACGGAAATTTCAAACACCTATCCGACAGCGCAAAATGGATTTTAAGCGTCGCCATGCTGGTTGGGCGTCTCGAGATCTTCACCCTTTTGGTGCTATTATCCCCCAAATTCTGGTCACGCTAAGGATTAAAGCCCGAACTGGTGTTGCAGGATATCTAAAGCCGCGCGGTCAATATCAACGAACAAAGCCTCCACGCCTTCCAACTGATGCTGCTCACGTTCGGCAACAGATTTATGCTCGGATATATTTATAATACGGCGGGCGGTAAATTTACGCCCGCGCACCGCCCCACTGCTTGGGTCTTCCAATAGCAAGTTCATAGTAATCGTAATATTATAGCTGTCAATTTTCGCTACCCCCAGAAAGCCGGCCACCCTGCTGTCCGAATCCTTTTGTTCATAGCGCACACTTAAATCCTCAACTGTCACGGTTAGCGTCTCAGACCCGCCAGCAGCTTGCAGCCGCCGTTTAATATAGGCGTTGATAAGGTCATCAACCGGAACTGTGAAACTCTCCGGCACCCCATCCAACTGATCCTGCGTGATTTCATTTCGAACAATATTATCCACCTCAAGCGATACAGGAGATAAATGGCTAAATGTCAGATCGGCCATAGGCTTCCCTTCAGGACTGGGCATAGAAGCACAAGCACCAACAAGCAATAAAAATGATAAAACCAATGCAGGTTTTTTATAAAACATAAGCATTCTCCGAGAATAAAAGTGATTATGAAGGGGTGGTCACGCGCTAAAGAGTATACACAAAAACGTATTTAGTGTGAAGATGGGCGTTCGGTTTTCATGGCTTTAATCTTACGATCAACTTCCTTGGCGTTAAATAAATATTCATGTGAACAGAATTCACATTTCATCGAGATATTACCGTCTTTCTCCATATAGGCGCGGTCATCCTCACTCATCATCGAAAGCACGCTTTCGACACGCTCCTCGGAGCAGCGACATTCTTTAATAATTGCACGTGGTTCAAACACGCGCACACCTTCTTCGTGGAACAGGCGCGTTAAAAGTTCATTGGGCGGCAATTCAGGATCAAGCAATTCCTTTTCGGTGCAGGATTCCATAAACACCATACAGCGGCGCCAATCATCTTCATCAAGATTAACCTTATTACTTTGAAAACGAACGGTTTCTTCTTCAGGCATCTTTTGGAGCATAATCCCTGCCGAGCGCCATTCACCATTGCGCTGACCAACTGCCATTTTTATTCCAGTGCTTATCTGTTCAGATTGTGCAAAATAGTGCTGGACGCAATCTACCAGTGAGGAACCATTCAGATCAACAATCCCTTGATAGCGCTCTCGTGATCCGGCCTGATCTACGGTAAAAGCGATATACCCCTTACCTAGATACTGGGCCAAATGGTTTTGTGAGCTCTCAATACTTTTCATGGCGGATAACTGCTGGCGCGCCTTTTCCAGCCGGTCATCCTGATAACTGGCGCATGCGCGCACTTTTCCTTCGGATGTGACATCGGCGACCAGCATCCCTATAGGGCCATTACCTTGCGTTTGCAGTGTAAAAATACCATCATATTTAATCATGGAAGAAAGTAAAAGTGCGAGCGTCACTGTCTCGGCCACAAGATGCGCGACAGGCTTGGGGTAATCATGGGCGCTGAGAATATCATCAAGCTCACTCCCCATGCGCACCGTGCGGCCTCGAAAGTTCGATGCCTCCAAAATAAATGGCTTAACCAGATTGTCGTTGAAGTAACCGAGACTTGCTTGCTTATCCGGCTCTACTTGTTGCTCTGCGTCATTATGGTCATCACCACTCATGCTTATATTTTACCACAAATACTTTGAATTTGTTTAACTCTTTATTTTATAGCCTGATTTCAGCATTAGATAGGTAAGCCCCATTAGCAGTAAATCTGTCACCAGTAAAAACACAATGCCGGTCACCGCGAACTCATCGGCATGCCCGATAAATCCGGAGCGAAAACCATCAATCATATAATAGAAGGGGTTATAAAGCGCCATAAGATGCCAGGGCTCAGGTAATATTTCGATCGAATAGAATGTGCCCGATAAAAAAGTCAAAGGCGTTACAAAGAAATTCGTAAAAGCCGCAATATGGTCGAATTTATCCGCCCATACCCCTGCGATAATACCCATTGTCGCCATCATCATATTGCCCAGTACGGCATAAGTTACAATTAACCCGATGGAGGAAATCGGCAAATGTGCAAACAGGCCGATAATAAGAACAGCCACAAACCCGACACACAAACCGCGAAGAACACCGCCGGCCAGAAATCCGATAAAGACCTCCAACGCGGAAAGCGGAGGCATCAACGTATCAATTATATTCCCCTGAATTTTACCGATAATCAACGAAGAAGACGTGTTGGCAAAGGCATTCTGCGCCATCGTCATCATGATGAGGCCCGGTGCCAAAAACTGAAGAAAGGGAACATCCCCGACCTGTCTTGCGATGCCTCCAAATGCCAATGCAAATACTGTGTAAAAAAGAAGCGTGGTCACAACAGGCGCAATAATTGTTTGCGAATACACCTTTAAAAAGCGCCCTACTTCGCGTTTCACAAGCGTCAAAAGCCCTATGTAATTGATAAAACCTATCGCACGGGGGTTATAGGCATGATTTTGGAAATTGCTATCCGGCATGAGTTACTCTTATACTTCTGTTTTATAGTCGGTTATACTTAGCGCCAAGACTTAAATGAAGATACTTATTTTCGGCAATGACAAAATCTAAACCATCCCATTCAAATAGCAACCCCGAAAAACAGCGCACCCAAAAGGTGCCAAAGCGCATCACTGACACCTATCTGCACAACTCGGGGCTTTATTATTTAGAGCGCTACGCTGCCAGCTCGAACCATTTCCGTATAGTCATGCTTCGGAAGGTGAAACGCTCCTGCATGCATCATAGCGATCAGAATTTTGAGGATTGTGCAAAACTAGTTGAAGATTTAATCCAGAAATTCGAGCGAACAGGCTTACTGAATGATGATCTATACATAAATTCAATGGTTGGCTCTTTCCGCCGCAAGGGACTATCCAAAAGAATGATTACGCAAAAACTCATGATGAAGGGTATCGGTAGTGAAATCGTTGAGGGTTACCTGAGCAAACACGATGAAGAAAAGCATGAAAGCACACAGGCGGCCGAATTAAAGGCAGCGGCTATTCATTGCAGAAAAAAGAAACTGGGCGCCTATGGGGGCCCAAACTCGCCTGAAGCCGATAAGCAACTGGCCCGGCTGGCCCGCGCCGGATTTGGGTTCGATATTGCAAAGAAAGCCCTCGCTCTGGGCGAAGACGAAATTCACGACATTATATATAATGATATTCTTTAAAACATTATATCTGAGCCGCTTGGTTAATCGGCAAAATTACTTTCATTTTCATCATCATCTTTACTAACGCTGACGCGCTCGACGGGAAAAGTAACACTAGCCGTTGTCCCTACACCTTTTTGAGAAAAAAGATCCAAACGGCCGCCATGCATCTTTATCAAAGCATTCACCAGGGTAAGCCCCAGCCCCGTGCCCGAGCCACTCCGATTCATTTCACTGTCAATTTGACCGAAGGCGGAAAGCGCCTTCTCGATCTCGTGATCATCCAGACCTATGCCCGTATCGGTCACCAGTATTTGCAATTCGCCATGCGGATCAACTTCATAAGCCAAGGTTACACGCCCTCCACTAGGAGTAAACTTAATTGCATTGGATAACAAGTTCATAAATATCTGTTTGATCGCCAACTCTTCTCCGACAATCTTCGGCACGTTTTTCATAGCGTTCACAATATTCATCTGATTGTTCTCGATCTTGGCTGAGAGTAGCTCAAGACTCTCCTGCATCACTTGGCCTATATCAACCATCTCCTCATTCAGCATACGATCACCCGCCTCAATGCGGGAAATATCAAGGATTTCATTTATGACCCGCAAAAGACTCTGACCGCTCTCATTGATATGTTTTGAATACTCCCAATACGATTTTTGCTCAATCGGACCAAACACTTCATTCTTAATGATTTCGGAAAATCCAATAATCGAATTTAATGGTGTTCGTAACTCATGCGACATATTAGCTAGAAACTCCGATTTAGCACGGTTTGCCAGATCAGAGTTCATCTTGGCTTCCATTAAGCCTATCTCGGATTCTTTACGCTGCGTAATATCTTCAATGCTACCTTCGAAATAAAGAACATTGCCATTTTCATCTTTTACGGCACGAATATTTTCATTCACCCATATTTTTTTACCATCTTTACGAACAACCTCAACTTCATGATTAAGAAAATCAATAGCATCGCCTAGGGTAGAGCGAATTTCCTGTCCGGTTTTTTCATCGGCATAAACACTGTTATAGGCATTCTTTACTTCACGCAGAATTTGCTCAGGGGTATCGAACCCGAGAATACGAGCCATGGCTGGGTTCGCGCTTAAATAAATACCCTCAGGGGTTAATTGATAAATACCGCCGGCAGCATTTTCAACAATTGTTCTATACTTCTTCTCGGCCTCGGCCAGAGCGCGCTCGGCTCTCCTGCGCTCCTCGACATCTGTAAAGGTGCCGACAACTCGCAAATTTCTATTCTGATCCTGCCTGATCATCGACATTGCTATCTCAACCGCACGGAATGTGCCATCAGAAGTACGCAAGCGGGTAAACAGCCTATAAGCCTGTTTTTGACCCTTAATCAGCATTTCAAAATCACGTTGCTGCTGCTTTTGGTCTTGGGGATGGAGCAAACTAAATAGCTCATGACCTATAAATTGTTCCGGATCAAATCCTGTTACTTTACGCCATGAAGCGCTGAGGAATAGAATCTCACCCTCTATATTGGTTTCAAAGATAATATCACTGACAGCATCAATAATTGAGCGGTTTTCTTTTTCTGATTGTTGTAAGGCATTGTTCAAACGCTCCCGCTCTGAAATCTCACTGCGTAGCTCCAGATTTTTATTCTCGAGCTCGGCGTTAACCTCGGATAGACGCATAGATTGCATACGGTTATTCCGTAGATAATAGGCCGCTGCTATGGTCAGAAAAAATCCGACCAGACCAAAAAATCCGGGAATATGCTTTAAAAAGAAAAGTTTGTGTTCATCGTTAAATGAAACCGAAACCTTCATCGGGGTTTGCCAAACATTAATCATAAAATTCTGGGTTACATCTTCTCTAGCAGAACCAGTCCCCGTTGCACCATCAATATCGAATTTCCATTGAGCTTCCGGCATACTCATATTCATCAACACGACTGAATCAAGGTAATCCGAGGTATTATTGAATGCCATATCAAAACTTTTATCAATATAAAGAAGCCCAAACACATAGCCGGGGCGTTCCTCGCTGCCCACCGCGCGTACTATAAAGGTGATATATTGCTTTTTACCAGCCGCATTTAAGAAAGTTGTATAAGAAAACGGCTGACGGGCATCAATGCCTTGTTCATTGATATGCTGAAAAACTTTTTGAACAAGGATGTCCCTGCCCTGCAGCAACTCGTATAGTTTGGTAAAATTCGTATCTGCATTATTAAATACAAGTTTGTAGTCCCATGAGTTAGAATTATTTTCTGCAATAAATATTCCCTGATAGTCATTGGATAGTTGGGCTATACTTGCCAACTCTTGTTGTAAACGCGGCAGAGAAGAGCCTAGCGATGTTAACGAGGCCGTCTTATCAAGGCCAGCTGCTATGCGTTCAGATGTATGAATGAAGTTCTGTATTGTTTGATTGGCAACATAATTTTGCTCGTCTTGGATAATCTCTTCCGTAAAAAT
>Ga0098074_1000451_pt1 | contig 28067 bp, 28 predicted proteins | sample 32_taG_FD_75064 | JGI IMG/M metagenome (GOLD analysis project Ga0098074, IMG submission 75064) | Marine viral communities from the Gulf of Mexico - 32_GoM_OMZ_CsCl metaG | ecosystem: Environmental > Aquatic > Marine > Oceanic | place: Atlantic Ocean: Gulf of Mexico | collected 2015-07-12
CAAGATATTTTTCCCAATCCGCGGCGGCGGCGGCATCCGGGCACCAGAGCGGGTTTTGATCGACTTGGCCCCAATCCCAATTGTCGCGATTTATAGTTTCGGTGCCGACCTGTACAACGGCAGCGCGAATTTGAACACTTGCGCCGATTTGGGTTTCCAGTACGCGGCGCGCAATGGCACCGGCAGCAACGCGGCAAGCGGTTTCGCGCGCGGATGAACGTCCACCACCGCGATAATCGCGAATGCCGTATTTCTCGTGATAGGTATAATCGGCATGACCGGGGCGAAATTTGTCTTTGATGTCGCCGTAATCTTTCGAGCGTTGATCGGCGTTACGGATCAGAAGGCCAATCGGGGTTCCGGTTGTTTTGCCCTCGAACACGCCGGATAGGATTTCAACCTCATCGGGCTCGCGCCGCTGCGTGGTGTGGCGGCTCTGTCCGGGTTTGCGGCGATCAAGGAATTTCTGGATAAAGGCTTCATCCAATTCGATATTCGGCGGTACGCCATCAACAACCGCGCCGATAGCGGGGCCGTGGCTCTCACCGAATGTGGTGTATTGAAATAATGTACCGAAACGATTACCTGACATGGTCGCCATTATGCGGATATTGGCAAATTTTACCACCGTTTTTTTAAATTGACATAAACACGATCGATACGGTATTTTAAACGCATGAAAACGCCGGAACAATTGCTAGAGGCTTTGAAAATTCTGGAACTTCCCATTCCAGAACATGGGGAATTCTACCATAGCAGCACCGCTTTGATTTTATTAAACCCATATGGCGCGAGCGTGCGTTTTAGTAAAAAGGCCGATGCGCCGCTATTGCGCTGTGATGATTTGCTGCGTCCTATCGGCTCCATCGACATTGATGAGGATTTCCGCATGGACATTACCGCGGGCGGTAAGCTTGCAGATTACATGGATTCGGTTACCGTGCAGGATAATCTTGATGCGCAAGGGCTGGAGTCCATGGATGTTCTGGGGCATGAGCGCAATTGCCTATACCTTCCCAAAACCGAAACTGATGCGCATAAACATGGCAAGCCGGTGTGTTTTGATCCGCTTTATATTCGCCCGCAGCAAGATAGTGCCGCGCGTGTATATGATGCGGGAGTGAACGGCATTTATGATCTGGAGCCCAAGAGCGGCGAAACACCGGATATACAGGACGGGCTGTATAGTGATTTACGCCAAAGCTTTAAGCGCGCCATAACTGCGAAACTGAAAACGCCCGAACAAGATGGCCTTATGAGCGGGTTTTGGGGCGATATGAGTGAGGCTTGCGCAAATGGGCGCTTGGTGGCGGCATGGAATGCCAAAAAGACGAGCGCCAACGGGCATAACATTACAGCTATTTCCCAGCAATATGAATCGCGCCTGATGAATGAACACTCTTTAGAAGTTGCGTGAATTAGAAAGCCCGCAGCTTAGTTCCCGACCATTACTTTATCTTTTTGCGTGCTCAGCGTGCCCTGCTCTATAACCGTGACGGTCAGGCGTGAGATGCAGACGCGTTTGCCGGTCGCGACCTCAAGAATATCGGTTTGCCAGACTTGGGTGCGGCGACCAACATGGAGCGGTGTGCAGATGCCTTCGACATAGCCTTCGGTAACGGCGCGGATGTGGTTGGCGTTGATTTCAAGCCCCACCGCGCGGTGGGTTTCGGGGTTAATCGTCATCCAAGCGGCGACCGAGCCGAGCGTCTCAGACAGCACGCAGCTGGCGCCGCCGTGCAAGATGCCAAAGGGCTGGGTCGTGCGGTGATCAACAGGCAAGCGGCCTTTCAGATAATCAGGGCCTATTTCGGTAAATTCAAAGCCGATATGCGTGCCCATATTCGCATTGCGAACACCATCCAGCATATCCAGATTGTAATTTTTGAACCAGATAGTTTTCGGCGCGCTCATGGTTTTAAGCGGCCTCTTCCTTGTCTTTCTTCGGGGTCATGGCGTTCAGCAATGCGGCAGTTTCCGCGACGCTCTCCACGGCGAGCATGCCGACCGTGTGATAGCCCGCATCAACGTGCAGCACTTCGCCTGTAACGCCGCTTCCTAAGTCGGAGAGCAGGAACAAACCGGAGCGGCCAACATCTTCGATGGTGACATTGCGTTTAAGCGGTGCGTTAAGCTCGTTCCATTTCAGGATATAACGGAAATCGCCAATGCCGCTGGCGGCCAGTGTTTTGATTGGACCGGCGGAGATGGCATTCACGCGGATGTTCTTGCCGCCCAGATCAGCAGCCAGATAACGCACAGAGGCCTCCAGCGCAGCCTTGGCAACGCCCATGACGTTATAATGCGGCATCACGCGCTCGGCGCCGTAATAGGTTAGCGTCAGAAGTGATCCGCCTTCGCTCATGAGCGGTACAGCGCGCTGGGCTACGGCGGTGAAGGAATACACGGAAATATCCATGGTGCGCTTGAAGTTATCGCGCGTGGTATCGAGGTACAAACCATCAAGTTCGTTCTTGTCAGAGAATGCGATGGCATGCACGACAAAATCAATTTGTCCCCATTCTTTTTCGATTTCCGCGAAGGCAGCATCTATGCTGGCCTCGTCGGTTACATCGCACGGAAGAACAAGGGTCGAGCCAATTTTTTCGGCCAATGGTCGTACGCGTTTTTCCAGCGCCTCGCCTTGATAGGTGAAGGCAAGTTCTGCCCCGCTCTCGGCGGCCATGCTGGCAAGGCCCCAAGCGATTGAGCGATCATTCGCAACACCCATGATCAGGCCGCGTTTTCCTTTTAAGAATAAATTCGTATTTTCCATGTCTTTAATTCGTCTATAATTATGGTTGGATTGCTGTTTGTCGTATCCTACACATTTGCGTCATCCCGTCCAGTGTAAATGCCTTTTACGCTGAAAATCCCTTTTGATAAGCTTTTGTAAAGACCGTTTCTGGTATAGTATTTTAAGGCATATGCATGCCTGTTAAGCCGTTGAGCATTCGAAGGAAAATCCATGTCACTTGATCTTGCCGGTATAGATCACAATTGTAATGTTGTCAGACGTCAGATGGAAGACGAGTTCCGTAACCTATCCCCTATTTTTCTGGTGCATAAAAGCGGCGAGCGTGAGCGCACACTGCTAGAAAAACGCAATATGATTCTGGCCAAACCCTTTGGGCGCAAAATCTATGATTATTTAACCATGACAAAAGAAACCGATCAGGATTCATCGCTGTTTTTAGGTACAATTATCAATCAGGGTAAATTAATGGGCTTGCGGATGAAAAGGCAATATAGCGCTATTTTCTTTATAAACGCCGATGATTTTTATCATGATGAAAACGCCAAGCATTACCTTTACCATTTGGCATGGCACGCCCTGCATGCGGTGGAAGAGATAAATGCAAAATATGCCAAGACCGATTTTCCGCAAACCGATTTAATCAAACCGCCATCAGGCCGTCTGGAGCGGGCAAAGAACAATTTGATGGCTGATATTTTCGGCGCTGTCATGATGGAAACTCAGGGACATAAGGATTATATCAAGCATCTGGCCAAAAAACGAAGCGCAGAGGCCCTCAAAGCAACGCCCCATCTGTTCCCCGAAATTCACCCCTACCCGATTGCCTATGAAGCGTCCAAGCTTGTGTACGGGGATTTGAAATTCAATATTGATAACAAATCCAAATTGATAAAACAGGTCATGGATTTATCCTCGGAGGTGTCGCTGACTTATGGGGATGATTCCATACAACAGTGGCTGGATTTTGCGCGCCCCGCACAAGAAATGGCATGGCAAGGTTACAGCGAAGATAAAATTCTGGGTCATGCCATTTATACGAGCAAGGAGACGTTTGTAAGAGCGCTAGCCTATCAAATTGCCGAACTGGTTGATATTGAACCGGACAGTGCATCGGATTTAAACAGCTATAATCCCTATAACACGTACGAGCATAATGCCCGCGTCCATAAGGTAAGCTGTGATGAGACCGGCCAGCGCCTTGCCAATATCGCAGTTTTGCAAGGCAATGCCGAGATGCTTTACCTCGAAGCGGAAAGGCAAAATGAAAAGCTGCTTGAAGGTAAAGGGTGCGGATGGTGTGCCCATGCCCTGTCCGGCACCGCAAAAAGATTTGAACAGATGATGACCACACAAGATACGATCAGCGCCGATCATGTTTTTGAAATTTTCCAAACCGCCCTAAGCAAAACAAGCTGGGATGATTTGCGCAAATTATCGACATATCTTCACCAATTGCACCGCAAAGATAATGAAATAAATTATAATACTTTAGCCGCGCTCAGTGCCAAAATGAAACTTCCCGAGCATTTGCAGGATTATTTCCGCCTTTGTGCAAACAAAGCTCCGAAACAGGCGGCTCATGATAAAGATCACATCACGGATATGGAGCCGCGAAAAGGCGGAGTGGAACAATATATGAAAGATCCCAACCTCGTGAAAAGGGAAATAAAGGCTCTGGATAAAGATGCGCCAAATGCATCGTCCTATTCAAGCGATGAATAAAACAAACCCTAGAAACAAGTATAAAAAAGCCGGATATTTCTACCCGGCTTCTTAAATTTTTATGACGTAAAAACTTACTTCACGATTTCCCAGCTACCATCAGGCTGCTGACACGCTGTGCCGTATGCACTTTCATTACGTCCACCAACTACGATTGTTTGCTGGTATTCACGGCAATAACGACCGGCAGAGCTGTAACCATCACGTGTTGGTGTAACGCTACCGTAGTTCCCTGTTTCAGGGTTATTCCAACTTACAGTCTCGCCAACAGGAGCGGAATAAGCGCGTTGGTTAGCCTGACGGGCATACGCCATGTCAGCACGATCAAGCGAGCTACCGATTTCGCTACCGACCAATCCGCCAAGCAATACGCCCGCACCGGTTGCCCAGAGCTGACCGGAGCCACCACCAATTTGTGAGCCGGCCAAACCACCAAGTACAGCACCACCAACGGTACCGACACCTTGTTTTGTGCCAACGCCTTCCATGGTATTACATGCGCCCAAAGAAATGGCGGCTAAACTCAAAACTACTAATCCAAACTTCTTCATTAATCTGTACCTTTCATATTTTTTCATCGCGCTTAACTTGCGTATGAGTGAGAAGAGAATATATCTTTTCAGCACTCTTTAGTAAACATTATACGAATATTAATAGGATACCCTTCGCATGAAAAACGACTTTCCGTCAGACCCAACAGATTTATTCCATGAATGGTTCCATTTGGCGGAAGAAAAAGAGCCGAGCTACCCTGGCGCGATGACGCTGGCCACGGTCTCGGAGGAAGGGAAACCCGCTGCGCGCGTGGTGCTTATGCGCGGCTTTAATGAAAAGGGGCTACATTTTTATACAAATTATCAAAGCGATAAAGGGCGCGCGCTGATCGCCACCTCTTACGCCGAGGTCAATTTTTATTGGAAGAGCATCGAGCGGCAAATCCGCATATCGGGCAAAGTCGAAAAGACAAGCGAAGAAGAATCCGATATTTATTACAACAACCGCCCGCGCGCCAGCCGCGTTGGTGCATGGGCATCAAGACAGTCACGCCCGATGGAGGCCTATAGTGATCTTGAAAAGGCGCTCGAGGAATTCGATCAGAAATTTGATGGCATGGATAATCCGCCGCGCCCGCCGCATTGGGGCGGCTTTAGAATTATCCCCGAGCGGGTTGAGTTTTGGGCCGAACAACCCTATCGTCTGCATAAGAGATTTGTTTATAGTAAGAACGAGGATGGCAGTTGGTCAATTGGCTGGCTGTATCCGTAAGTCAAACTGAGTAAGAAGGAGCATCAAATGAGCGCACAAGAAAAAGATATGAGCACAGAAGACAATAAAACTGAATATACCCAAGGCTTTAGCGCCGATGTATCGCGGCTTTTGGATATTGTGGCCAATGCGCTTTACACCAACCATGATGTGTTCCTGCGTGAATTGATATCAAACGCCGCCGATGCGTGTGACCGTTTGCGCTATGAGGCGATTACGAATCCTGACCTTATCAAGGACGATCCTACCTTCCGCATTCATATCTGGCCGGACCGCGAGGCGCGCACGCTCACCGTGGTGGATAACGGCATCGGTATGAACGGGGAAGAACTAACCGAGCATCTGGGCACGATTGCCAAATCCGGCACCGCCAAGATTATGGAGCAAATGAAAGCCAGTAACGAAAACGGCGCCGACAAAATGAAACTGATCGGCCAGTTCGGTGTGGGCTTCTACGCTAGCTATATGGTTGCCAGCAAGGTTAAAGTTATCAGCCGTAAAGCCGGAGAAGACAAGGCTTATAAATGGGAATCCGATGGTGCGAGCGGTTTCCTGACCACAGAAGCCACGAAGGCCGAAGAGGCCGCGTTGGGCGGCGGAATGCGCGGCACGGCCATTATTCTGGACATCAAAGACAGCGCCGTTGAATTCCTGCTGGAAGAGAAAATCCGAGAAACGGTGGAGCAATATTCCGATCATATCGATGTGCCGATCTATCTGGTTGAGGCGATCCACAAAGACACGCATGAAGCCATTAATCAGGCCACCGCCATCTGGGCACGCCCGAAAAGCGAGATCACGGACGAGGAATACGAGAATTTCTACCGCCATATCACGCACGGCATGGACGAGCCTGTGTTGACCAGTCATTGGAAGGCGGAAGGCACGATTGAGTTCTCTGCTCTGCTCTATGTACCGACCATGCGCCCGTTCGATTTATACGATCCGGGCCGTAAGGGATCGGTGAAACTCTATGTACGCCGCGTCTTTATATCCGATACGGTCGAGAACCTTATGTATCCATGGATGCGGTTTGTACGCGGGGTGATCGATAGCGAGGATCTGCCGCTCAATATCAGCCGCGAGACGCTGCAATACAACCCGATCGTGACCAAAATCCGCAGCGCCGTGACCAAGAGAATTTTGAGCGATCTCAATAAGTTATCGCAAAATGATGAAGCGGCGTTTAATACCTTCTGGGGGCAATTCGGCGCCGCCATGAAGGAAGGCCTGTATGATGCCAGTGAGCACCGCGAGGACATCTTTAAAATTTGCCGCTTTTTCTCCACCCATGAAGACGGCGAGAAATATGTATCGCTGGCCGATTACGTCAGCCGCATGAAAGACGGCCAAGACGAGATTTATTATATCAGCGGTGAAAACCTTGAGAGCCTGAAAAACTCACCGCAACTCGAGGGCTTCAAATCCCGTGGGCTGGAGGTTTTGTTCTTCACTGATACGATTGATGATTTCTGGCTGCAGCACGCCGCCGAATTTGAGGGCAAGAAATTCAAATCCGTGACCAAAGGCAATATTGATCTGGGTCAGTATGATGCGGATAAAGATGCGGAACAAACCGAGGAAGAGAAAGCAGAAAAAACCAAGGCCGATGAAAGCCTTAAGCCGCTGCTGGAAACCATCAAGAAAACTTTAGCCGAGCAGGTCGAAGATGTGATTATTTCAAACCGCCTGACCGATTCCCCTGTGTGTCTGGTCGCGCCAGAACACGGCGTGGATATGCATATGGAGCGCGTTTTAAAGATCCACCAGAAATACGCGGGCTCTACCAAGCCGGTGCTGGAGATCAATAAAAACCACGCACTCGTTAAGAAAATGGTCGAGTTAAACGAAGATTTCTCGAATGAGGACAAAATCGCTGATTTATCGTATCTGCTACTCGATCAGGCAAAGATTATACAAGGCGAGCCGATTAATGACCCGAGCGGCTTTGTCCGCAGAATGTCAGAGTTTTTGAAGACCGCCATAGAAAAAAATGCCTAAAATTTAGGTAAAACTTTATTTTTTCTATGGTATTATGATACTTGCACTATTCCAAAAGGATAAAACTATGAGAAATAAGACATTTTTAGTCATGACATTAGCGGCCTCGACATTTTTGCTCGCCAGCTGTTTCGAGAGCGAAGCGCAAAATAGTGATGCCCAAGACCAAAGCGCGACAGCTGCGAATGCGCAATCCACCTTGACGGGCGTATATTGTCAAAAGGCGGAAGATAAAAACACCAGCCTGGCCGTTATTGAAGACGATAACGGCAATCTTCGTTTCAGTATTAGCGTCTGGAACAATCAAACCGGAAATGATTGTGGCGTTGTCAATGAAACCGCACTTAAGACAGGCGATGGCCAATGGCTCTATAGCGCCGAGGACAGTGCAGAGGATTGCAGCGTGACCATCACAAACCAGAACGGCCTTACTTTCGCCCAGCAAGGCGCTTGCCGCGCCATGTGCGGTATGAATGCCGAAATCGGCGAAGTAAGCGTGAGCAATGTCGAGAAAACCAGCGCAGAAGTAACCCAAAGCGATCTGGAAAGTTTATACGAAACCCCGATCTGTAATTAACAGTTTCGAATCGAATTAAAAAAGCCCCCGATTTTACGGGGGCTTTTTTAATTCTCTATTCTTAATCAAGTGTGTATGGCAATTTATCTTCATCCATATAAGGAGCAATATACATTTGATATCCGCTTGCCCTTGCATGCTCCGGACAATTCATTAAAGCGGCATCGCGGAGCACAACAAGCGCACGATTTTTCATCGCAATATCTCTTGCTGCCATAATCTGATTTACATTATCAGGAAGCATCTTAATCAACTCATTCAATTTAGACGGGTGTTTTGATTCCAACCTGAGGCCAACTTCATCCATTAAAACAGGCTCTGCACTGATATCCGGAAAATGATCTTTAGCTTTATAAGCCAGAGAGCCAATTGCAGTTTCTGTTAATGTTGAATATTTCAAGGATAAATCCACCATCATATCGCACAATTTCTCTTTACTTAATTGTGTTTTTTTCGCATCCGGTAAAACTTCAGGAACCATGAATTTTACACTATCCCAAGTGAGTAATTCATATTCCGGGCTTTCATAAAAATCAAAATAAGGGTTTAGCGTATGGCCATAAATGGTTACTGGCCCCTTTGGGACTTCATAAGGTTCGGATTGCATGCCCACCACATTATTGCCTTGCGTTTGCGCCGATACGTTTACGGAAAAAAGTATAAATACCCCCAGCATCATAGCGAAAAATAATTTTTGAATATTCTTAGTGTTGCCATTCATTTCTATAACTTTCTGATATTCTGAATTTAGGGACATGTTCTTCTAAATACTCTAGACATTGCAAGATTTCTTGAGGTAACAGCTGATCCTCCGCTGTCCCATTCCTCAACAGAATAGTTTTGCGTTACAGTACCCGGGGCAGACCCCTGAAAGCCTCGGCTGGTATTAGATATAATTTGTCCATCCCCGACATATATCCCTGTATGACCGGCACGGCCTGTTGCTTCATTTCTGGCCGTTACCAAGACATCACCGGGTTGCAAGTCGGCGTCCCCAATGGCACCTTCATCCACAATTTCATAACAGCTATTGCCACTCATATCGGCATACAGTGCACCTGTACCTGCTGTAATACCGACATCGCTGTAACCGGCGCATCTTAAAATTCGAGAAACAGCCAAAGCACACCCAAGAGCGCCCCCTTCCGTAACATCCCAGTCAGCCGTTGTAGACCCCATAGCAAGTTGGGCAGATTCTGCAATTTTACGCCCCGGATCAGTTTCAGACAAATTATAAGATCCAGGCAATGATGTATCAGTAGCGTAACCTGCAGCGTTTGCATCAGGGCACCATCGGCCCAAAGCATCGGCACCGGGCTGCGAATCATCCCCACCGCCGCCGCCATCATCACCGCCACCGCCACCGCCAGGGCATGAGGCAGGAGGGGCTGAAGGCGTTACACCGTCCAATTGTCTCAGACCTTCCTGAAAGTCATCAACGCGGACAGGGGTTTGCTGGTTCCATAAAGAGCTTTCCAGACCATCAGCCGCTTCACTGTATTGACCCTGACGCATCAGTGACCAAGTGGTAGGAAACTTACTTCTCCAGCCGGAACCCAGCTGGTAATTCACGGAAACAAGATCAACAAGGAAATCATGGCAATTCAAACCGAGTTCAGCCATTTGACTTTGTGCCGCGCTTTGCGCCCAAGCCATATCGCTTCTAAGCAGCGTATCTACTTCGGTATCAGAAATACATGTGCTAGTACTGCGCGGATACGGGTCAGAATCTTTAATAAGGTGACCTACACCAATCGTCCATTTACCCAGGCTATCCTGATAGGCGCATGATCTTACACCTTCTCTTAATTTCAAGTGCTCAACGATGTCATCTTCAATTGTGGCGCTATTAACCGGCGTACATGATCCGCCACCGCCACCGCCGCCGCCGCCGCCAGCAGCGCCGCCGCCGGCACATGGCGGCTCTGCGCCTGTACAGGCCTCTGCAACAGTAGAAGTGACATCAACGGCACTTAGTGAACCGCCCATAGCCAGTTGTTGGGCAATGCTATTGTAAATTAGTGCTGTTACAGCTTCTTGTGTAACATCATTACCAGTTGCATCAGGGCCCGCGCCACATGGATCAGCTGGCAAACCATCCAAAATACCCTGTAAAATCACTAAATTTGCGAGATAGCTCGCAATTTGATCACATGACGCGCCGCCGGATAGAAAGCCCAATGTCTGCGCATTCAATGCATTTTGAATAGAAGCCGGCAATAGCGGCATAATAATAGGTAACTGTGAAAGGACACTACAATCCGGAGCATCGGGCATCGTAAGAATATAATCCTCAACAGAATACTGACCGCCCCCACCGATTATAGGGCCGCCCCCACCGCCGCCGCCGCCGGTCGGCTGATTACACGTATAATCCCCTATGGTATCAAAGCCACATTGGGCATAAGAGGTGCCGGGAATGAACGATAAAAATAGTACCCCGAATATTAACAGCCAGGCTTTTTTCCATCCCGTAAAGGGGCTCATGATTTTCAAGCGCTCACTCATGCAATATCCTTGTAAAAAAATTCCAATTCCTACTATTTTAACCGAATATTCGTTTATAACTCATTAAATTTTTTATAAAATTTTAATAAAATATGAATCATATCATAATCGCTCCATCTAAAATGTACACGCCTTATAAAGCTGTGGTATCATTTATGAAGTTAGAGCCATTTGGTACAATTAGATTTAAGGACAGCTGAACTTGGACAGCAATCAGAAAAGTCGGTTATTCAAAACCTATGCTTTATGCATAGTGACATTATTATGCCTGCTTCCTGCCACCGGGACGAACGCGCAGGAGATACCCGAAACCTGTGATACCGAATATTATGATGTTTTGAGCAGCAGATCCTATCTGGAAGGCAAGCGCGAAATGGAAGCCGCGCAGCGCATTATCATCAAGCCGGATAGCGTATTGGAATATTCTTGTTTTAACGACATGCGCATTGAAGCTGGTGCGCTTGCTGGACGTTTTTCCGACTATGGGTTAGTAACAGGTGTGCGCCCGCCTGAGTTTGATGGCACAGATCCACCGACAAGAGTTTATCCAAATAGTTTGGATGATGCTTTAGCCGACACAATTCAAACCAGTCTGGTTGGATTTCTGGATAGCTTTTGGCACATTTACGGCGGCGGGACATTTGCCATGGCACCAAATCCGCTGGCCGGATGTAATCCGATGAATGTGGTCTGGCATGCTTCCAAATGCCTGAATTTCAACCGCTCCTGGTGGGTCCGTTTCGAAGATTTTGCCACGCGTGATATACGCGTCTTCCCAGTTCCTTGCGATGATACGGACCGCACTACTGACATTACAGACGCGCTGGATGAGGCTTTTCCACCTCCTGCTGACCCCGTTGATTTGGGAAGCATGAATATTTATACCGGTTATGTCGACATTATTACAGAGTGCGGCGAATCCGAGCCGATATTGACCGGTATTACTTTCGAACTGACTGAAATAGACGCCAGTGGAAACCGTATTGTGACCCCAGTTGATGACGCTGCGTGCGTTGTTCCGGGGTGTAACTACGACGGTGTAGATAGCTGCGTAGCAAATTAAGCCTCTAGAGCATCCCTTGATGATGACGAGCAGACATCTCCTCGATCTCGTCATCCGAAAAATCAAAATTGCGCGCCAATTCTTCTATCATGACTTGATGCAACACGGCGTTGATATCGTCCCCGCTCTCACACCACATATCCAATATTGGACGGCGGAACAGGATTAAAACACCATCGTCATTGGCACTCTTCTTTTCAATACCGGGGGATATTTCACGTCCCGAGCGAAATAACGCCAGCAAATCAAACGGATCATCCAGATCAAGCTCGCTCTCCAGCGATTCATCGGCAAAATCCTCGACAATGATAGATACCTCGGAACAATACTCATGCAACTCGTCAGGCATGTTATCCAGCGCATTGCCGGCCATTACCTCTATATCCTCCAATGAGGGCGAAACTGTGAAGTTCATAATTATCTTCCGTGCATCCATGCTACACTCCTTGCAAATAAGACCAGAGGCTCGAAGGGCTTGAGGCCGCCGCGAACAAAGCTAGGTTGTTTGTTGATGAATCATATTTTAATGTGAACGAACGATTCGAACAAGCGAGGAACAAACTATGGTCGACCAATTACCGCCGGAATCTGTGGATAAAGCCCTTGGCAAGCTGGAGGGATGGAACTTATCCCCCGACACAAAATCAATCCATAAAGAGTTGAAATTCAAAGACTTTAATCATGCGTGGGGCTTTATGAACCGCGTGGCTTTGCTGGCCGAAAAAATGGATCACCACCCCGAATGGTTTAATGTGTATAACCGTGTGGAAATCACTTTAACAACTCATGATGCGGACGGAATATCCGAGCGCGATATAAAAATGGCAACCGCCATTGACGTCATCACGTGCAACGACACCTCCAAATAGATGACATAATTCCCTTGCATCTTTACCCATTATCTTTTAAAACTCCTGATATAAGATATCCGGCGTTACAAGAAAAGATTAAGAAAAGACAGGGAATGACGCATTACCACTTCACCCCACAGCGGGCTCTAGAATATATAGCATCGGCCAGCGCGCCGGTCTCGAAAAAGGATATTCTCGCCTTCTTCAAACAGGACGAGAACACGGAAAGCCGCCTTGACGAAACCTTACGGGATTTAACCGAGCGCAAGCTGATCGCCAAGGAATTCGGCAAAACCGCCTACAGCGCCAAAGCCCCCTACGCCGATACCGTTTATGCGACATTGACGAGCCGCAAAAAAGGGCGCAAATGCTATCTGGATATTTGGGGCCTGCCCAAGGGCTCGGAATACCAAGCCACCCTGTCCGATAAACAAATCAATGCCAATAAGCTAGAAACAGGCGATGTCGTGGTTATTAATATCACTTCGGGTAAGGGGCTGGAGCGCGCGGCCAATTTCCTGAAAAAATGCGACGGCAAAAAGCCCGTTCATATTCAAGGCTACTTTAACGAACGCAGCAATGGCCGCCCGGCATTCGAGGCCGCCAACCGCAATATCAAAACGCAATTTAAATTACAAAACGGCGCGCCCGATTTCGCGACCGAGCATCGCGGGGTTTATGACGCCCTATTGCCGCTGGATATGCGCATTGATGATCCGCAAATTGCGCTTATGGAAGACAATGGTATTGATCTGGATACCGGCGCGGATATCAACACCGTGCTATTGAAAAAGCACGGCATTCCGCACCGCTTCAGCAGCACTGCCTCAATGGAAGCCAGCACTCTGCAAAACCGCGCTTTTAGCAAATCCAAGCGTAAAGACATGACCGACCGTGATTTCATCACAATTGATCCGCCCGGGGCGCAAGATCTGGATGATGCCACTTGCGTGGAGCGCATAGATGGCGGATGGAGATTGACCGTGGCCATTGCGGATATTGATGAATTTGTTACCGAGGGCACCGCGCTGGACCGCGAATCTTATATCAAGGGCACGACCTTTTATTTGCCGGAGCGTAACTACACACTTTATCCGCATGAGCTTACGATGCGCTGCTCCCTGCTCCTTGATCAGGAACGCCCCGCCGGTATTTACGAGGCCTTTTTCGATGATAATATGGTGCTTCAAAGCGAATCCACAGGCCTTGGCATTATTCGTACCCGCGCCCAATTGAGCTATGACCAATATCACGAATTGCTGGATAAAGGTGATAAGCGCGTGCGCGTATTTGATGAGTTTCACCAGCGTCTGCGCGAGAAATTCTGGGAAGCACAGACCGGGCGACAACTCGCCAATCAGATTTTGCGCAATCAGTACAGCGGTTATATTTCCCACGGGTTTGTCGAGACAGCCATGGTAATGGCCAATCAGGGAATAGCGCGGGAACTGGATGCTGCAGGCATAAGCGTACCGTTCAGAAACCACGGCCCGATGGTACATCCCGAGTCCTATAAGAAAATGGCTAAGGAGCTAAATTATCTGGGATTTGAAATTTCCGACAATCCCTATAATTGCAATTGGGCAACACTGGATGACATTCTCAAGCAGGCCGAAAATCGCGGTATTAAACCGCGTGTGGAAGAAGTTCTGAGCAATGATTTCTTTGATCGGTCTTATTATGAACCATCAAGCCGCGGGCATTTTGCGCTGGGTATCAAGCATTATTGTCATGCGACATCGCCGCTGCGCCGCAAGGCTGATTCTTATGTCTGGCGCGGGGTGCGTACATTACACGGCATCAAGAAAGGCGCGCTGAGTGAAGGCGAAGCCAAACGCATGCCGGAGATTTGCGAGCAACTGCAAACATCTAACCAACTGGCCAAAGATATTGAATCGGACCGCAACAAGTGGCGCTTGATTAAAACCTTGAATAGCGGCGATGAGCGCCGCGCCACCATCTTGCACGTGAACACAAAGAGCGTCGAAATTATGCTGGGTAATGGCTTGCGGAACCGTTTAAGCGATGAAATGCTAAAGGCCGGCGGATGGGATATAGATTCGGAAAACCGCCAGATCGTGCGCACATCGAACGGAGATGAAGAGCGCCTTGGCCGCGATCAACATTTACGCGGCAAGATAGAAAGCGTTAAACCATTGCAAGCGCTCTGGAGTTTCACCCCCTCCTCCACGCCCGATAATGGCGAGCCGGATTTATCGCCGGATTAAGTTTAGCTTCGCGTGCTAACCTGCGCGGGATCCATCACAATTTCAATCAGGCTTGGCCCATCATGTGCCAACGCCTTTTCCCAAACGGAGGGGAATTCATCAGCATCGCACACCCGCGCGGCGTATGCGCCATAACTCTCCCCCATTTTCACAAAATCTGGATTGGTAAGGGAAGTGGCCGAGCCGCGCCCCGGATATTCGCGCTGCTGGTGCATGCGAATAGTGCCGTAAACGCCGTTATTACATACAAGGATGATTGGCTTTGCGCCCTTATGCATGGCCGTGGCGATTTCCTGCGCGCTCATCATAAAGCCGCCATCACCGCATATGCCAAGCACTGTACGATCTGGATGCGCAAGCGAAGCCGCAACCGCGGATGGTACGGCGTAACCCATTGCCCCGCTGACAGGAGCCAGCAACCGCCCCGGACGACCATAACGCAAATAACGCTGCGCCCAGCCGCTAAAATTTCCTGCATCGGTGGTGATGATCACGTCTTTAGGCAGATTGTCCTGTAGAAAACCGTAAATGCAGGTTAAATCGGCACCGTTCCATTTGCGGCTTTCGCCTTTCGGATCAATATGGCTCCACTCCAGATAGTTTTTGCGCCCCTGATCACGCCAAGCGCCCCAGACGCGGCCATCCATCCGCCCCGATGCCGCCAGCGCCGTGACAAGCGGATTGATATACGTCTGCACAGCCAAAGCGGGCGCATAGGATTTGCCGAATTCTTCGGTTTCGGGATAGACATGGATGATCTCTTGCCCGTCTTGAAAAAGGCTATAGCCCTGCGTGGTCATTTCATTCAAGCGGGTATTAAGCGCCAGAATGACATCGGCCTTTTTGACCTGCTCTAATAATACGGGATTCGAGGATGTGCCAAGCTCGCCGATATAATTGGAATGATTGTGATCAAAGACATCCTGACGGCGAAATGCCGTGCAAACGGGAATATGGGTCGCACTGGAAAAACCGGCCAGATCGGTGATGCCTTGCTCGCTCCAACCACCGCCCCCAGCAATGATGAGCGGCGCATGGGCTTTGGACAATTTGTCTTTGATAGTTTTCACAGTGGCAGGTGAGACGCTAACCTCACTGGGCGGTATCGGGGTGATGGTTTGATCGGATGTCTCGGGGAACAGGACATCTTCAGGCAAACCTATCACAACGGGCCCGGGGCGCCCTGCCGAGGCCACATGCCAAGCGCGAGCGATGTATTCGCCCAAGCGGTCGGCACGGTCGACCACGGCTTGCCATTTGCTAAGGGAGCCGAACATCTGTTTGAGATCAAATTCCTGAAAGGCTTCCTTGTCGCGATCTGCGCTGGCGATCAGCCCGACCAACAATATTATGGGCGTCGAGGATTGCATCGCCGTGTGTACCCCGATCGAGGCATTACAGGCTCCGGGACCGCGGGTGACAAGGGCAACAGCTGGTTTACCAGTAAGCTGCGCATGTGCCTCGGCCATAAAGGTAACACCTGATTCCTGACGGCAAGTGACGACATCAATGTCCGGATATTCAAGGAAGGCATCGAGAACAGGCAGATAACTCTCACCCGCCACACAAAAGACGCGATCCGCGCCCAGCGCGCTTAAGGCCTTTACTACGCAATGTCCACCATGTCCCATATCTGCTTTCTCCTACCTGTATATTTATGTGATGTAATTGCCGTTCATGCTATTACAAATCACGTAATTCTGATATCATAAAAAAATTATAGTTTTTCCATCTCTTTAAAAGCATGTTTTATTATGGCTTACGATCTTACAACGACCAAAATACTGATTATAGATGATATGGCGCCAATGCTGACGCTCTGTAAGTCGATCTTGAATATCTTCGGATTTAAAAATGTACTTCTGGCTCATAACGGCCAAGAGGCATTAGACCTCACCATTCGCCATGACCCTGACTTGATTATCACCGATTGGATTATGAAGCCCATGGATGGCTTGGAGTTTACGCGCGAAGTGCGAAAAAACCCGCTTAGCCCAAACCCTTATGTACCGATTATTATGATGACGGGCTTTAGCTCGAAGCTGCGCGTTGAATCAGCAAGGGATTGTGGTATCACCGAGTTTCTGGTGAAGCCCTTTACCTCACGCGATTTATACAACCGCATCGTACAAATCATCGAAAAGCCGCGACAATTTGTCGATGCCGATGATTTTTTCGGCCCTGATCGCCGCAGACGCACCATCAAAGATTACGAAGGCCCGCAACGCCGTGACGATGATAGTAAAGCGAAAGAAAAAAGCCCCGCACAAACATCTTCCGCACAGCTATTGCAAAAGCTGAGAGACGAAGCCAAGAACCTGTCGAAAAAATAAAGCAGATCACCCGCAAATGCCTAAACCATACAAAAACCCCCGTTTTATAAAGCCCCCCAACAGATTAAAGATGAAAGTCGGAACGGGGAGCATTGATGAGCGTTTATTGGATCAGGCACAGGCCTTTATTCAAAAGAGTGAAACCGATTTCAAGCCCATCGCCGAGAATTTGTTAAAAGATGTCAATGATGCGCTAAAAAAGCTGCGTGGCGCACAAGGAAAAGCCGAAATGCAAAGCTATAAAGAAGAGCTTGCAGGCTCGGTTATGCAGCTAAAAGCCAATGGGGGAATGTTTCGCTATCAACTCATCAGCGAGATTGCGGGGCTGGCGTTGCATTTTCTCGAGAATGTAGACAGCGTGAATGACGAGGCCTTGCAGGTCGTCGATGTTCACGCCAAGACCATCCACATTATTCTTGCCAATGATTTGAAAGGCGATGGCGGCAAGGAAGGTTATGCTTTAGTGAAAGAGTTGGAAAAGGCCTGTAAACGGTTCTTTGCCAAATATAAACCCTAATTTATACACCGCATATATTCAGTTTTCTTGATAGTAGCCCCCGCGATGTGGTATGATTAAAGAATACTAGGAGAGTATAAATGGAAATATCAGCTGGGCTGGCCGCCCAACAGGCCATATTTAGACAGGAAGTCACACTCAACGTGATCAAACAAACCGCGCAGCAGGATCAAGCCGTTGCATCAATGATTGATGCCATTGCCACCGGTTCACGCGGCAGCGTAGTAAATATTAGCGCTTAGTCTTATCTTTAAAGTTAAAAAAGCAAACACGCCGCATTTTCAGGCGTGTTTTTTTATTGTGCGGCGGAATAGATAAATTTATGCAACCGCGCGGATGAGTGCGTGATGGGTTTCCCAGAGATTCTGCAAGATATCAGCCATACTATTAACATCAGCCTCACTATGCGCCGCTGTGGCGGTTAAACGCAGACGCTCTGTGCCTTTAGGAACAGTTGGGTAATTGATCGGCTGGACATAGATATTATGCTCGCGCATCAATAACTCACTGATTTCACGGCAGCAATTCGGCTCGCCCACGACCAACGGCACAATATGGCTCTCCCCGCGCAAATATGGCAAATCGGCCGTGTCCAAACGCGATTTGAATAATTTGACATTACGGCGCATACGGCTGCGCTCTATATCGGATACTTTAAGGTGTTCAACAGCAGCGTGCGCAGCGGCCAGAACGGCGGGCGGTAAGCTGGTGGTAAAAATAAAGCTGGAGGCAAAACTACGCACCGCATCCACAAGTGCCATCGGCCCCGTGATAAAGCCCCCCATCGCGCCGTAAGCTTTTCCAAATGTGCCTTCGATAATATCAATACGGTCCATCAGGCCGCGCTCTTCGGCAACACCGCCGCCGCGTGGGCCGTAAATGCCGACGCCGTGGACTTCATCCAGATAGGTCAAGGCATTGTATTTATCGGCCAGATCACAGATTTCCTCGATCGGTGCAATGTCGCCGTCCATGGAATAGACAGATTCAAAAGCAATAATTTTTGGACGGGATTGATCGACTGATTGCAAAAGCTGCTCAAGATGCTCCAAATCATTATGCCGGAATACACGTTTTTCAGCGCCGGAATCGCGCATGCCGTGAATCATGGATGCATGGTTGAGCGCATCGGAGAAAATAACGCAATTCGGCAGATGTTTGCCGAGTGTACCCAGCGCACCTTCATTAGCAACATAACCCGATGAAAAAACCAACCCGGCATCTTTGTTATGCAGGTCGGCCAGAGACTCCTCAAGCTGAACATGATAGCGGGTGGTACCAGAGATATTGCGCGTCCCCCCTGCCCCTGCGCCGGAGTTTTCCAGCGCCTCTTGCGCGGCGTTCAAGACAACGGGGTGCTGCCCCATCCCAAGATAATCATTCGAACACCAAATTGTAACTTCTTTTTCCACGCCGTTTTCCGGGCGATAGATTGCTTTGGGAAAGCGTCCCGCAATGCGCTCCAGATTGGCGAAGCTGCGGTAGCGGCCTTCCTTACGAACTTCATTTAATTTGTTTTCGAAATGGGCAATATAGTCAAAGTCTTGAGACACGGCATTTTCCTGACGTTTTTATGCAATCTACTTATAATATTATAAAGCAGTTTTCAAATGTTTACTTTGATAAAAATCAATAATCGCACATAGAAAGGCCTTGGGAATACAATACTTAAATGAGAATAATTCTCAATATCAAATACTCTACTCTATTAAACCAATAATGAAATAAATGAATACTTATTTGGTGCTATTTAAACCGATTAAATTCCGAAGCTCGTCGCGAACTTCTCCGCGCGGGAAAGCTCTTTATCCAGCGCTGCCATGGTCTGGCCCATATCGGCACTTTCATCCCCCATCCAAACCCGCAGAACTTTCAGATAAAGCCCTGTCATGGCGCTGACGCGGATAGCGCCGCGCCACCCGCTCGTGTTCAATTGCACGGCTTCCAACATCCAGCTGGTGGAGCGGCAAAGATGCGGCATCGAAATGACTGCCTGTTTCGGATCAAATTTAAAGGAGCGCAAAATAGCGGTTACGCCTTCGCGGTGCTCGTTCAAGACCTCGAACCGGTCCATAAAAATATCGAACAGAGCATCACGCTGTGATATTTCTCCATCATAAGGAGACATGCGCTCCAGTGTTTCACTATCAATCTTACGCCCCAGTGCGGCCAGAATATCAAATTTATCTTGAAAATGCGCATAAAGATCACCAAGACTGAGCCCCGCCTCCTGCGCAATATCATAAAGAGTCACACTGTCCCAGCCTTGTAAAGCGGCCAGCTTTAAAGCGGCGTTTACGCCTGCAGCTTTTGTATTATCCACTTTATGACGCGGGTTTTTGTCCTCGGGCATGGGAAAATCCTAACTTTCGTGTTGTCTTGTCTTGTTTTTCGCGGTTATGTGTATAGAAATAATACGTATATAGCCACGAATCAAATAATTTACGCAAAAGGATTACTCATATGTCAGAGCCAAAGCTTGGTGTTGTCGCCGTCGGAAACTCTCTCTTGGATGTTCTATCCAATACGACCGAAGACTTTATTAAAGACCAACATGACAAGCACGGCATGGAAAAAGGCTCTATGACATTAATTGACGAGCCTCGCGCAGTGGAGCTTTACACCTTTATGCAGGACGGCGTTGAAACATCAGGCGGCAGCGCAGCCAATACGATGGCGGGTTTTGCCTCTTGCGGCGGTAAGGGCGGATTCATCGGCAAGGTTGCCGATGATGCACTGGGCAGAATTTTTATCAATGATATCAAATCACTGGGCCTTACTTTTGAGACAACACCTTTGGCCGTAGGCGCGCCGACAGGCCGCTGCCTTATTCTTATTACGCCGGATGCACACCGCACAATGAACACGTTCTTGGGCGCCAGTGTCGAACTATCGCCTAATGACATAGACGAGGAGCTCATCTCTCAGGCAAAAATCACATATCTTGAAGGGTATTTATTCGACAAGGACCTCGCCAAAGACGCATTTATCACAGCGGCAGAGGCCGCGCACAAAAGCGGCAATAAAGTGGCCCTAACGCTGTCAGACCCGTTCTGCGTTGATCGCCACCGCGATGATTTCCTAAAGTTGATCGAGAGCCATATTGATATTCTATTCGCCAATGAAGACGAGATTAAATCGCTTTATCAAAAAGATAACTTCGAAGACGCTATCAGCGCCGTCAGCAATAACGTGGAAGTCGCCGCCATTACCCGCAGCGAAAAAGGCGCGGTTATCATTGCCGGAGACCAGACGGTAAAAATTAACGCAGAGCCTGTCGAGAAGGTCATCGACACCACAGGCGCGGGCGATCAATTCGCCGCCGGTTTCCTGTATGGCTACACCGAAGGCGAGGATTTGGAGACTTGCGGCCGATACGGCGCGATTGCCGCCGCCGAAGTCATCTCCCATGTCGGCCCACGCCCCTTGGTAAGTCTTGCTGACCTACTTAAGCAAAAGAAAGCGGCTTAACCGCGCCACCCCTTTGCATTCAGGCGTTTTTTGTATTCGGCAAAAGTCGTTTTATCAGGGCAGACGATGCGCACTTCTTCTATGCGCTCGTCCATGCGATCAAGAATGCCTTGTATCAATAGTCTTGCGGCGCGGCCTTTACCATACCCTTTATGCCCGGCGGCCAAGGGCGGAAAGGCGATTGATTTCAGCAGCATACATTTCGCCAGCACCACGGTTTTACGCACGCACATAACAAGATGCTTGTCCTCGCGGTCGAAATCGGATTTCCAATTGGGGCGCACGGCCAAAATGATGTGCTTAGCGGGCAGTCCGAAAGACGGCAGGGCGTAAACATCACCTGCTTTGGGCTGGTACATGTTCTCTAGAATAAATTCATCCAGCGCTGGGCCTGTCTTTTTCAACAAAGATGTATTAATGCGACCTGATAGCTCCAATGATTGTGGAACGAGGGAAATAATCGCATCACAAGGCTGGTCGGTGATATCCCCAAGCACTAACTTAATCTTGTTAATATTTGCATTGGAGGCAGCGCCTACGTCTGTTATCACTATATCCATGTTCGCCATAATCAGATTTTATTTTGCACTTTCTTTTTTGCTCTTTGCCTTGCCTGCCATTGCACAGGATGCAAAGACCGATCCTTCATTATCGGATAATACTCTTAATATAGTGCAAAAGAAATATGGCATTGCCATGCATGGGGAGCCGAAATATTCCCAAGGTGATAGCCATATTGATTACGCCAATCCCGATGCGCCCAAAGGCGGACATTTGAAACAGGCGGCAATCGGCACGTTTGATACGCTGAACCCCTATTCCATTAAAGGCAAGGCCGCGCAGGGATTAAATCTGGTCTATGACCGCCTGATGGCACGGGTTTGGGACGAGCCTTTTAGCATGTATCCGCTTATCGCCGAGAGCTACGAGATGCCCGAAGACCGCTCGGAAATCACCTTTCATATCAATCCCGATGCCCGTTTCCATGACGGCACCCCCATCACCGCCGATGATGTTTTATTTTCTTTCGAAACCTTAAAGAACGAAGGCCGCCCGAATATGCGCGCTGTATACCGCCTTGTGGAGCGCGCGGAGAAAGTCGGTGAGAACAGCGTTCGCTTTGCATTCGGCGAGGGCTATGACGAGGAAACCGCGCTGATACTGGCAATGATGCCTGTGCTCTCTAAAACATGGTGGGAGGGCAAAACCTTTGATGCCACCGTTCTGGACGTGCCGAATTTAAATGGCCCCTACACGGTTGAATCAGTCGATGTCGGACGCAGTGTTACCTATAAGCGCGTGCAGGATTACTGGGCGAAGGACTTACTGCCCAATGTCGGGCATTATAATTTTGATCGCATTACTTACGATTATTACCGCGATGATACGGTCGCTTTTGAGGCATTTAAGGCCGGAGAGACACATTTGCGCCGCGAAACCGATATTTCCAAATGGGCAGGCGCGTATAACTTTCCGGCTCTGACATCGGGCGCAGTTGTGAAAGAAGCGATCGCGCATCAGCGCCCCGAACAGGCCAAAGGATTGATCTTCAACACCCGCCGCGCTCCGTTTGATGATCCGAAAGTGCGCGAAGCTCTGACTTTGCTCTTTGATTTTGACTGGGCGAATAAGAATTTGTTCTACGGAGAATATAAACGCATCGCCAGCTATTACCCCAATTCAGAGTTGGCCGCCAGCGGCAGCCCGTCCGAGGCAGAGCTGGCATTGCTCGAACCCTACCGCGATCAAATCCCGAACGAAGTTTTCGGGCCGGCCTTTAGCCCGCCTGATGCATCGAGCCAGCAAGAGATGCGCGCCAATATGCGCAAGGCCAGTGCGTTACTCAAAGAGGCGGGCTGGAGCGTAGAGAACGGCGTTCAGGTTAAAGACGGCAAGGCCTTTGCTTTCGAAATATTGCTCAGCGCACCGGAAGACGAGAAAATTGCTCTGCATTTCAAGCGCAGCCTTGATAAATTGGGCATCCGCACCAATATCCGCGTGCTGGATTCCGCCGCTTACCGTGGGCGGTTGAACATATATGATTTTGATATGACGCTGTATTACTGGCTCTCCTCCCTCTCGCCGGGCACCGAGCAGATACTCTATTACGGCTGCGACGCAGCGGACGAACCTGCGCGCTGGAACTTCCCCGGCATCTGTAATCCGGCGATAGATGCGATCGCAAATAACGTGGCGCAATCGAAAACCCGCGAATCATTGGTGGCACATATCCACGCGCTGGACCGTATTTTGAGCTGGGAGCGCTATATGATCCCGCTTTATTTCAGCGGCGCGGATTATTTTTCCTATAAAAATACGATTAAGCACCCTAAAAAAACGCCTATTTACGGGGCTGTGCTTGAAACATGGTGGATTGATCAGCCCGATCAGTGAAATGAGCATTGAGCTTGGCCCCACCTCTTGCTATTCTTTTTCACAGAATTGAATTTAATATAAAGAAGAATTGCATAGCATGAGATTTTCATTTTTGATTGGCGGATTGATCGGGGCTTTGGCTCTGGGTGCCTGCACAACTTACAGCCCGAAACAGATTGTTGATAACGGTCAATATTGGCAGCGCGCCAGTGTATCCGATGCCGCTTACACGCAAGGGCCCAAAGCGCAACAGATGCTGAACAATGATATTGCAGCCTGTGTGACCGAATTGCGCGAGCTGGAGCGTCTTGGGCAACTTCGTAATGCCATTCCGGCCAACCCGCATAACGGGCGCGTAACCTCATCGGACGAGATGGCGCTGGATTCATTCGAAACGCCCGAGCGTACAAAATATCTGCTGTCAGAACATGGCAATTATCATGATTTTGAAACCTGCATGATTGCAAAGGGCTGGGAGCGCGTGAAATATGTGCCTTACAGCGTTGCCCATGAATCGCGCAAGAATTACATGAAAAACCATGTTGATTACGAATATAACCCCCCGGCCGATTACGGAACTGATGATGCACAAACGCAAGATGATGGCGTCTATCAGGATTTGAACGAATAAAAAACGACGTAAACCAAATCATTAAAAGGCTCATAAATTCTATGAGCCTTTTTTTTCGCCGCTTCATGCTTATATTAAAAAGATTAACCCGATTGGATTAGAGACAAACATGACTGACGCTTCATTTTTCATCCCCTTAAAGAACCGCGCCCTTATTAGGGTTGAGGGAAAAGACGCGCATGATTTCCTGCAGAACCTGATTACCAACGATATGGATAATTTGCAGGCAGGCCGAATACTCTACGCCTGCCTGCTCTCCCCGCAAGGGAAGTTCTTGTTTGATTTCTTTGTGCATCATACCGATGGGGGGTTCGCGCTGGATTGTGAAGGCGGGGAGCGCGCAGAAGAACTGGACAAACGCTTTAGCATGTACCGCTTACGCGCGGATGTTCAAATTACGATGGAAGATAATGTTCCGGTCTACGCTGTTTTTGGCGATGATAATATCGGCGCGCCCGACCCGCGCCATAGTGAAATGGGCAACCGCAGTTTTACCAAGCCCGATCTGCCGGAGTGCCCGTTCGAGGAATGGGATCGGCGCCGCATCATGCTGGAGATCCCCGATGGCTCACGCGATCTGCTAGTGAATAAATCAACGATGGATGAAGCCCACATGGATATGCTTAACGCTATCTCCTATGATAAGGGATGCTATATCGGCCAAGAGCTTACGGCCCGCATGCATTACCGCGGGCTCGGTAAGAAGCACCTGAAAATGATTAAACTGAAGGAGTTACCGGACAAGGCCGAGCTTCGCTCAACCTGCGGCGAGATCGGGCTGGCCTTGGTGCGCAGCGAGGGCTAAAGGCGTCGGCAGCTGAATTTCAATCTCGGCGGGGGCAAGATATTGGCGTGCCAGCGCGCAAATGTGATCGTTACGATTTTCCAACGGAACATCCAACGCTTCAATCTCGTCCAGATAGATACCAACCGCACATGAAAAATCGCTAAGACCGCTAAAATTGCGCATCATCGCGTATTTCAAAGTCCCTCTGATATAATGATTATCACTGGTATCTTGCAAATCGGTCACGCCGAACCGTGCCTCGTCTTTGATAATATGATTTTGTAATTCACGATAATCGGATGATAGGTCTTCACGGTCTTGGGGAAATAAATCCTCGCCCATATAAACGGCGGCAATCGTAACTGAATCAAATTCGCGTTTCATTATTCTTATCCTTAAATAAGAACTTTTAGCACCTCAACAAATAATATGCAAATACAATTTCATAACAATGAACAAGATTTAAGCGGTTTGCGGAGCCAAAACAGTTTTAAAAACAATGATAATCAGCATGATCACAATAAAAGCAATAGCCAGCAAAACATCTTTACGGCTAAAGAAATGATACATATCGAATGTACGAAGAACTTCGTGTTCTTTCTCAGCTTCGGTATTATCGTCAGGCTTTTTGTTATCTTCACTCATATATATGAATCTACCCTATTAGCAGACCAAGTCAAACAACTTCATCGTACAATCAGGTTTATCCATTTGTTATTGAATGTAGGATTTGCGAGACTTTTTGCTCATCCGCATCATCGGGATCGGCAAAATATAGCGTGCGTACGGCTGAGCGCGCCATTTTTTCATCACGCGCTGCAATGTCTTTGATAGTATTTTTTTGCTTTTGGCAATGTTCTGCGTAACGTTCTTTCAGAGTTTTTGTCATTATTGCTTTCCGATTATAATATGTGCTATCCGGCCGCGGCTTTACCCTTTGTCATAGGAACGGTTTTCGCGTTTCCCTCGCGGATGGCGGCCTGCGCGGCGGCCAGACGTGCAATTGGCACGCGGTACGGCGAACAGGATACATAATCCAGCCCAACCTGCTCACAGAACGCAATTGAGGACGGATCGCCGCCATGTTCACCGCAAATACCGAGTTTTATTTTCGCATTTGTGGCGCGGCCTTTTTCACAGGCAATATCCACTAGGGCGCCAACGCCCTCAATATCTAGTGTGGCGAATGGGTCGCGCTCGAAAATGCCTTTATTGGTATATTCAGGCAGGAAATTACCGGCATCATCGCGGCTCATCCCCAATGTTGTTTGGGTCAAGTCATTGGTTCCGAAGCTGAAGAAATCGGCGACTTCGGCGATTTTATCGGCTGTCAGGCAGGCGCGCGGCAGCTCAATCATTGTACCCACGATATATTCAACCGACTTACCTTTTTCGGCGAATACGGCTTTGGCTTCATCCTCAACAACCTTGCGCATCAGTTCAAGCTCGCGGCGGGTTGCAACCAGCGGAATCATGATTTCCGGCACAACGGTATCGCCTGATTTCTCGGCCACATTCACGGCGGCTTCAAAAATCGCGCGTGCCTGCATGGCGTAAATCTCAGGATAGGTAATCCCAAGACGGCAACCACGGTGGCCGAGCATCGGATTGAGCTCCTTAAGCTCGCTCAAGCGGCGCGCTACGATATCAGCCGGGAAGCCAGCAGATTTTGCGAAGGCATCAACATCTTCTTGCTCATGCGGCAGGAATTCGTGCAATGGCGGATCAAGCAAGCGAATCGTGATCGGCAATCCGGCCATAATCTCGAACAGGCCTTCAAAATCGGCGCGTTGCTCAGGCAATAATTTATCCAACGCAGCCTTGCGGGCTTCGATCTTGGTCGCAAAGATCATCTCGCGGACATTTTGAATACGGGATGGATCGAAGAACATGTGTTCGGTACGGCACAGGCCGATCCCTTCCGCGCCGAAATCACGCGCGGTTTTGGCATCCAGCGGCGTTTCGGCATTGGTGCGCACGGCCATGCGGCGGCGGCTATCGGCCCAGCCCATAAGCACACCGAAATCACCGGATAGTACAGGCTTGATCGTGGCAACCGCGCCCAGAATAACTTCGCCAGTCGCACCATCAATGGTGATCGTGTCTTGTTCGCCCAACTCATGACCGTCGATACGGATCATTTTGGATTTGGCATCAATGTGAAGCTCGCCAGCGCCAGCCACACAAGGTTTACCCATACCGCGCGCTACAACGGCGGCGTGTGATGTCATGCCTCCGCGAGAGGTCAAAATACCTGTGGCGGCGTGCATACCGTGGATATCTTCCGGTGAGGTTTCCTGACGGCAGAGCACAACCTTCTCGCCCGCATTGGACAGACGCTCGGCCTCATCCGCGGTAAAGACGATCTTACCCGATGCCGCGCCTGGTGAGGCGGGCAGGCCTTTGGTGAGCACATTACGCTCGGCTTTAGGATCAAGTGTTGGGTGCAAGAGCTGGTCAAGGCTCTGCGGGTCAACGCGGCAAAGCGCCTCTTCTTCGCTTAGCAAGCCTTCCTTGACGTAATCAACAGCAATTTTGAGCGCGGCAGAGGCCGTGCGCTTGCCGTTTCTGGTTTGCAGCATAAAGAGCTTACCGCTCTCAACGGTGAATTCCAGATCCTGAATATCGCGAAAGTGGTTTTCCAATTTCGTGCGCACATTATCAAGCTGTGCGAACACTTCAGGCATAATCTCTTCCATGGAAGGCATATCACTGCCTTCTTTTTCGCGGCCATATTTTGTGAGCGATTGCGGGGTGCGGATCCCCGCCACAACGTCTTCGCCTTGCGCGTTTACAAGATATTCGCCATAAAAGTAATTCTCGCCCGTGGACGGGTCGCGGGTGAAGGCCACGCCGGTCGCGCAATCATTACCCATGTTACCAAACACCATGGATTGCACATTTACAGCCGTGCCCCATTTGTCGGAAATCTCGTGAATGCGGCGATACGTTACCGCGCGCGGCACCATCCATGACCA